>Ga0255755_1000428_pt1 | contig 44663 bp, 39 predicted proteins | sample 011ome_18_FD_179955 | JGI IMG/M metagenome (GOLD analysis project Ga0255755, IMG submission 179955) | Coastal salt marsh microbial communities from the Groves Creek Marsh, Skidaway Island, Georgia - 011501BT metaG (version 2) | ecosystem: Environmental > Aquatic > Marine > Intertidal zone > Salt... | reverse complement strand
TGAAAGGTTTTTACACTTCATTTGTATGCATTTTGGGACATACATGGCTCGGGAGTGTCGCGGCGGTGCCAGAGGAGTTGCGCACGGACGCCCGAATAATTCATGCAGTTGGAGAACGCAGGTCTCTTGTGTACGTGTTGTACACTACGGCAATGAAAAGTTATGGCAAAGAATTTGTATGTGGTTTTGGTTATATGGTATTCCAGTAGGGCTTTGTAGTGAGGCGCGTCGCGGGTCTCATCCCGAAGGCGCGGCGCTGTTACTTAAATCTTCTTTCTAAACACTACGGTAAAAAGAGAGGGATATAGACTGTCCGGAGGCGTTTCCGGCACTTCATCATAACATTTGATAAGTATTGTGTCGTACGGCGTTTGATACTTGTGGCGTCAAAGGGTGCATGGGATGGGCAAGTATGCTGGATTTCCATACAAAGGCGCGGAGAGCGCTGCGAAACCGTGTGACGATTTTTGGAAAAATGGGCAAGTACTTAGTCCTACGGGTTGTTTAAGTGCCAGTAGTGCTACAAAACAGTAAAGGTGGCTGCAACAACACTCATAATAAAATATCTGGCGCATAAGTAACAGCGCCGCGTCCCTTTTGGCATGTATTGCATCAGTCCATACAAAGTTGTTTGAAGTACCCGCTGTGAGAGCTACGGGTTTCGTCCACAAAATGTTCCGTGGTCGCCGAGCCTCGGGCGCGCCCCTTTTGGCATGTATGACACTCGGGCATACAAAGTGTTTTTGGGAGCCCGGTGTGAGCACTACGGATAATGTCGACAAAAAAATTCTGCGACCGCGGGACCACCCCGTGCGCACTTTCATCCGAGTATGGTACATCCTCATAATGTGTCTGTGGGCTATGGGCGCTACGACGCGCGATTTGGGCCCGGGAGCGCCGGAAGACGGGGCTGGGGGCGGGCTCGACGGCCGAAATATTGCAGTATTTAAGTGGTGTCATGTAGTAGAGAACAACCCATGAAATTATCTCTGTCTATTGTCATATTTGCCCTTGCAACGTCGCGTGTAATAGGTTCCGAGGCCGTGAATGTCTATTACGACGACAAGACTTACAATATTTGTCAAGGTCAGCAAGCTTTTCTGCACTCGACGGGAAACAACGGCCTGTGCGCGTATTCGCATTCCGAATGGACCAGTGGCAATTACCTGGGTACCAAGGAATGTGAAGGTCTGGCTCCCGAATCGATAAGTAGGGGAAACGGCCAAGACATAATATATTATATTCAGTTGTACGAGGAAGTACCGGATATGAGTGTTTGGAACAACAACATGGACTATTTTACAGGAATATATGCGGACGAAGACGACAATCGATATTTCGTAAGTCATATAAACCCCACAAATCGATTTAAAGTGATTTGCGACCCGGACGCAGCGCCTGGTATCGTCGCTGACCCGAACGACACCCCGGGTGCCGCTCAACTGAGTGAAAACTTCCTCGATGCCATGTGGTTCTACGACGATACCGATACATTTACGTCTTCCAAGTTCAAGGACCCGCATGGCTCTGTAACGAATACTGCGGGCGAGGCGATAATGTTTGAATCCGATTCTGACAATTCAGCGTTGGGTACGGTTGCATTATCTCTACACGTACTCCCGACTTTAGACATTAGAGATGCTGCATTGCGTATTTTTGGCACTCGAAACGACGATTCGACGTCTGAATTCCGCGTGCACTTTTTTAATTACGACGGTAATGAATTCAGATGTCAATATTATACCTGGGCCGATGTTAACAACGACCAAGGTCTAGAATTGTGTGGTGATGGCGAAATGAGAGCTGCTAACGGCCAGGTGTTAGAAGACCGCCCAGAATACCATGCGATAACACGTATAAAAATCATGTGGTTTTATGCGACCGACCCCGCGGAAACAAACCCTTTACAAGGTACATTCACGAAATTTCAGGTCGGAGACATTTGCGTGTCTAGTTCGGGTTCGAGCGGTTTATGCGGCAGCTGCGAAGCGCTCGAGCAGGAATGGCTCGACGCCGACTGTGCGTGCACAGACAGTGCCGACTGCACCGCCAAAAAAACCGCCTGGTCCGACGCCGGGTGCGCGCCGCAAACCTGTGGCTAAATCTACGTGCTAATGCACGGTACGAGTGCCGCCCATTTGAATCTGTTTTGGATACAACATATCAGAGGGCGAAACAATCTAACACACAGTAGTGTCTAATGCTTACATAAATCACAACACAAAAGATACATCTTTTCAATCCATATTCCTCTATTGTATGAAGATTCTGCATATTGCATACTTGACCAGACTGTATTTCACACCCGGGGAATATGAGGAGAATATGCCTCCTTTTTAGTTCTTTATATGGGGTTGGTACATACATCATGGCGCCTCTCGGCGAGCCATACGATCGATCTTTTGAAACCCTGCTGCTCTGCCTCGACCCGCCTGCCCACCCCCGAAAAAAGATGTCCGACGTCGTGTACTATGCGCTCGTGGGCGCAGACCTGGAGTTGCCGCCCGAGCTGGAGACGCGGCCGACGTGCCGCCTCACGAAGGAAGGGACCGTCGTCGCGCAGCGCGTGGGCAGCGTCCCGAAACGCGCGGTGCTGATGCTGATCAGGATCGCCTCCAGCACCTATGTTCTGGAGCTGCGGACAAAAGCCGAGGAGATCTACCCGGGGTTCTCCTACGACCAGTACAACACGGCCAAGACTGCCGCGAGACGCTCCGACGACGCACCCATTCCACCGCGAGACCGCGTGTACAAGGTCGTGGTCGCCCTCGCCAAGAGGCTCGGATTGCCGCCCTCCAAGCGGCTGTACAGCCTTCCTTTTTGGTGCAGACTGATCTCCAACCTGCGCCAAAAGACAAAGGCACCGAGGAAACAAGCCGAGCAACGCGGGCGAAAGAATACCAGAACCGCCCTTGAGCGCAACATTGAGAGGCAAATTCGGCAACTTCGCAGCAAACAACAGGCCGTGGGCCAACTTGCGCAGAGGGGCATTACCGCGTCCATATCCGCTGTTCAGTACAAACCCCTGGAGGATGACCTAGTGGCCTATTTCCTGGCCACGCAAAATACTGAAATATACACCGAATTTGAACATGTGCACTCGGCCGCGCTGGCGCGCTACGTGAAAAGTGGCATTCCGCCAGCCAAGCCCAGCAGAGCAGCCGCGGCGTCCATTGTGGCGGAGCGTATCGACTCTCTCGAGGCCTTGGTGCAGCTCGTCGACAACACCAACCAGCATCTGAGTCAGAACAATGCATCGGTGCGGGATGTGCTCGTGGCCCATGTCTGTGGCCCGACGTTCGCGCTCGTCTCGCTCCTTGGGACATTCGCGCCTCGCCTCCCGCACGTGAAGAATCGCCTCTTGGCCACTGGACTCAACGTCTACTATGGAAATAACTGCATCATGAATCGCTGCAAGACCATGACCAATGCGCTGCAAATGTGTTTGGCGACGCGCACAACCCCCAACGTCTACCATGGCACCATTGTCAAACCACAAACCGGAGTCCTCAAGTGCATCATCAATGCGCTGGAGCATAACCACCGGGCGACAGGGCTGGTGAAGATACGTATACTGATGGCGAGAGTTCTCAAGCACCAAAGACTGAACGAGGCGTGGAAGGCGTTCATGCGCGACGCCGTGACCAAGCTTCACGCCAGCTACGCAGGGAAAACTCCGCCCGAAATCCTGCAGCGGGTCAGCGGCTTCATCGGCGACGTGTCCGGTGGCAAGTACTGCAAAACCGACGTCAACCAATGGGTGAAGCCCGACACGCGCGAAAAAATGGTGCGCGATTTGCAGTGGCTGTGGCTTTGGGCCCAACTCCTCGTCGGGGGGTTTGACAACACCTTTGAGAGCTTTGTGCACATCTACTTGGAGAGCGCCATCGGCAAAGACCTGGTGATGTGCTTTGTCGGCTGGTTCGCGGAGCTTTCCGAAAGTCTCAAGTCTGCGCTCCAGAAGAATCCCGGCACATTTGCGCCGCCTAAAATTTGCGCAAACGTCCGCGCGCGGTCCACGAAAACGCTGGTCTACGGACCACCGGTCCGGGTCTGCATCGACGCGCTCTGGGAGGCCTGCGTGCACCAGTGGCCCAAGCCGCCGGAGGACCGCGCCGACGCGATTGCCTGCGCGCGATTCGTGCAGTTTATCTTCTTCTGGGCGCTGACCCAAAAGTACCAGATACGACCCCACATGTGCGACGAGGTGTCCGTGGTGACCCAGGCGCAGTTCGATGCCCTCCAGCCCGAGCGCTGGAGCGGCCAAGAATTGACGCACGGGCTATGGGTCATCTACAAGCAGAGCGGCGACACGCTCGACTACATCAAGATTGCCATCAACGATTCCAAGGTCAACAGAACAAACGCCTCGGGCCAGCGCAACCAGGCCAACTACAAAAAGTACGTGGAGCCCTTTCAACACCGCACCGAGTACTGCCAAAGCGGAGGGTGGACATCCGAGAACCGGTGGCTCAAGCGCATGTGGCCTTACGTCATGCTCGTCAACGCGACTCTGGCACCGGTACGCTTTTGTACGGACCGCGGCGCCAACAACTCGTGCATCGAGCGGCCCATCTACACCTGGCCCACGCCCATGTCGCCCGTGGCCACGAAAAAGTGTCTGCGCGTCCTCGAGCCAAAAGGTACGTTTGACGACGTAATGGAATGGGCACGCGACGCAGTGGGCTCAGTGTCTACGGGCGCGCTCGAATTTACGCAATCAAAGGTCCAGGCGCGACGCAACGAGGGCATCGAGGTGGTACGCGAGCCCGGATTTGTGTCCGGCAACGTGGCCAATACGGGACCTTGGTGCGAACGCCAGCTCAACCAGTTTATGTCCCAGTGGCTTTCGGCGGGCACGTTGGCCATGGACCCCAAGGACTGGCGCCTCGATGTCGACGCCACGACTCGCCAACGTAAACGCAAGCGCGACGTCGCGCTGAACACGCCAAAGCTCGAAACGCTCAAGGGACGGCCGCGTCTGCTGGGAAACGGCACGTTTACGGACGCAGACCTCGCGTCGCTGCGGGCCATGGTCAACGTTCGCGTCGAGTACAAAGGGTCACGTCACTGCGAGCTCAGCACCGAGTTTCTGGCCAACGACGTGCTCATGAAGATTCACTCCGACCAGACACTGTTGGACGCCTTCAAGGCGGTGATTCAATCGCGTCTGGACCGCGAGCTGCACGGCGAACACGTGGGGCGCCAAAATTACAACAAGAAGAACACGGGGCTGGAGCTGTGCTCGCCCGACCACTGGGCGTCGGCTCCGGCCCGTCTCAAGGCCCATCCAACGCCGCCCAAATTCGACGACAACGGCATCACGCAGTGGCCCACGACGCTGGTCACACCCGCCAAGACGTTAAATGCGAAGGAATCCGTGTGGACGCGCGCGTCTATAAACTTTTCGCATCTGACGCTGAAGGAGCAGACCGAGTCGCTGCACTTTTTCGCCGGCATGCGCAAGCTGGTCGTTTTTCTGCAGACGTGCGGCATCTGCCCCGTGCCCAAGCCACTGGCCGCCTTTCTGCTGCAGATGCAGTGAGACCGTACGTTCCATTACCTAAATATATTATAGTTTACATTAGGGTTGTCGGAAAAATCGCCGCAGTCTTCGGCGTGCACCCCCTCAAGGTCGTCACAACCATGCCCCCGAAGCGCCGAGGCACAAAACGCAAGGCCGCGGCGGCGTCGGGGAGCGCGGCGGCGGCGTCGGGGAGCGCGGCGGTGGTCGACCTTTCGGAAAGCGACGCAAAACCCCGCAGAAAGGTGGTCACTTGGCTGGCGATTTTTGACGCTGCGATCAAGGACTGTGAGGACATCAACGCGCCCCAGGCGTGCTTGCAGGGCATGACACCTCTGAGTTTTGCGACGGAACACGGTTACTTAGACGCCGTGAAAGACCTCTGCAAGCGCGCCGACGTGACGAGAGAAAATCCCGACGGTAGTTCGCCGGTATTTCTGGCGGCCCAAGGCCGGCCCCGGTGTCTCGCCCACTTGCACGCGCAAGGAGCACCGCTTACCACGAAATGGCTTGGCAGCACCCTGCTCCATGGATCAGTGCATGCAGTGGCGAAAGGCCACCGCAAGGCCGTGAAATGCATGGCTTTTATTCTGGAGCATGGTTGTATTGACGAAGAAACGGTCCCACACCAGCTAAAATGCCCCATTACAAAATCAATCATGTCAGACCCCGTTGTAGCGTGCGATGGTCACACGTACGAGCGAAGCGCTATCCAGCGATCTCTTTCGCGCATTGGTCACGTGTCACCAGTGACGAATGCCCCTATGGACCCTGACCTCCGTGACAATTTTTCCATGAAAAGCCAAGTGTCATCTCTCATGAGCCAATATGTAGACATCAATGCCGTTCAGAAGGATGGTCATACCGCACTGACGCTGGCCGCATCTGAAAAACGCGCCGACATGGTGCAGATGCTTTGCAACGCAGGTGCCAACATGGACATTGTTCGCACGCGCCGACGAAGACAATATTCCGCCCTGACCTACGCCGTGAAAAACCACTCAATGGACTGTGCAACTATTTTGATATCGTCCGGTGCTGTATGTCGACCGTTTGACCTTGTATTGGCAGCGACGTCGGACCATTGCGATATGGTGAGACACCTTGCAAGCCGCGTAGAGGACCATCACGAAGCGTTGCGCGCGGCTGTATGGCATGGAAAACCCGCCAATGCCACCGTACTCAGCGAAAGGGGGAACGTGGACGAGCGTATTTCCGCCAGTGAATTTAACAACTACAATACTACTGCCCCGACAGCTGATGTGGGCAGTGCGATACTTCACATTCTCGCAGAAGTTGGAGACATATGCAACATTCAGTTTGTGGTCAACGAACTCGACGGGTCGGTGGATGTTACCGATAGTTGTGGTAGGACGCCCTTGTGGCGCGCTTGCATGTGTCGACGCGATGAGTCTGTTCGCGCACTAGTACGCCTGGGCGCAAACGTCAACTACAGGATGGTGCATCACGTGTGGGAACAGACTCTGTTCACGGAAGTCATTCGAAATAATTACATCGATATGGTACGTCTGTTGCATGATTTGGGTGCGAACATTGGTTCTCAGAGTACGGCGTCCAACGAGCGGACGCCGCTGGTGGTAGCAGCAGACCATGAGCATCTCGACATTCTCGAGTTGTTAATACAGTGGATGCGCAGATAATTAATGCGTATCTTTTTGTAATACTTCTTTGGTAGTTGGATAAACATTACTTTTTAAATTTCTAGACGGTCAATTTGCAGTATAAAAGCAGTTCTTTTCCGTTTCAAATTATATGTTGTCAATAGTCATACTTTCATTCCTTCCCCTTTTGGCAGTCGCGCAGCCGACAATTACGTCCGGTTCCGTCGCCGATGCCATTGATGAGAACTCTGGAGCCGGAAACGTCGTTTACACCACGACTGTGGTTGTTTCCGATGGCGTCACCTTTTCGCTGGCCGACGGCTCGGACGCAGCGCTCAGCATTGATTCTGCATCAGGAGCAGTGACACTCACTGCCGAACCAGACTACGAGACGCAGTCTCAGTACAGTTTCGCAGTAATTGCCACCGACGCCGCTGGAAACGCTAGTGAACAGCAGTCTGTGACCCTGGACATTAACGACCTTGACGAAGTCGCTCCGACGATTACGTCCGGTGACACCGCTACTGCCATCAACGAGAACTCTGGAGCCAATCAAGTCGTTTACACCGCGACTGCGGACGACTCGGCGGATGTTTCTGCTGGCGTCACCTTTTCGCTGACCGACGACTCGGACGCAGCACTCAGCATTGATTCCGCGACGGGAGAAGTGACACTCGCCGACAACCCAGACCACGAGGCACAGTCTCAGTACAGTTTCGCAGTAATTGCCACCGACGCCGCTGGAAACGCTGGTGAGGCGCAGTCTGTGACCCTGACCATCAACGACCTCGACGACGCCGCTCCGACAATTACGTCCGGTGCCAGCGCCGATGCCATCAACGAGAACTCTGGAGCCAATCAAGTCGTTTACACCGCGACTGCGGACGACTCGGGAGATGATGTGGTGGATGGTCCGATGACATTTTCGCTGACTGGAGACTCGGACGCAGCGCTCAGCATTGATTCATCAGGAGCAGTGACGCTCGCCACAGACCCAGACCACGAGGCGCAATCTCAGTACACTTTCGCAGTTGTTGCCACCGACGCCGCTGGAAACGTTGGTGAGGCGCAGTCTGTGACCCTGGACATCAACGACCTCGACGAAGTCGCTCCCGCAATTACGTCCGGTTCCGTCGCCGGTGCCATCGACGAGAACTCTGGAGCCGGTGCCATCGACGAGAACTCTGGAGCCGGACAAGTCGTTTACACCGCAGTTGCGGACGACTCTGCGGATATTTCTGCTGGCGTCACCTTTTCGCTGGCCGTAGGCTCTGACACAGCGCTCAGCATCGATACTGCCACCGGAGAAGTGACACTCGCCGACGACCCAGACCACGAGACGCAGTCTCAGTACAATTTCGCAGTTGTTGCCACCGACGCCGCTGGAAACGTTGGTGAGGAGCAGTCTGTGACCCTGACCATCAACGACCTCGACGACGCCGCTCCCACAATTACGTCCGGTGACACTGCCGATGCCATCAACGAGAACTCTGGAGCGCATCAGCATATTTACACCGCGACTGCGGTCGACTCGGGAGATGATGTGGTGGATGGTCCGATTGCATTTTCGCTGGCCGTCGGCTCGGACGAAGCGCTCAGCATCGTTGCTGAGACGGGAGCAGTGACGCTCGCCACAAACCCTGACCACGAGACGCAGTCTGAGTACAGTTTCGCAGTAATTGCCACCGACGACGCTGGAAATGAATCTCCACAGCAGTCTGTGACCTTGAACATCAACGACCTCGACGACGCCGCTCCCACAATTACGTCCGGTGACACTGCCGATGCCATTGACGAGAACTCTGGAGCCGGACAAGTCGTTTACACCGCGACTGCGGACGACTCGGGAGATGATATAGTGGTTGGTCCGATTGCATTTTCGCTGGCCGAAGACTCGGACGAAGCGCTCAGCATTGATTCCGCGACGGGAGAAGTGACGCTTACCACAAACCCAGACCACGAGGCACAGTCTCAGTACACTTTCGCAGTAATTGCCACCGATGGTGCTGGAAACGCTGGTGAGGCGCAGTCTGTGACCCTGGACATCAACGACCTTGACGACACTGCGCCGACGATTACGTCCGGTGACACTGCTGTTGCCATCGACGAGAACTCTGGAGCCGGACAAGTCGTTTACGCCGTGACTGCGGACGACTCGGCGGATGTGTCTGATAGCCCGATTACCTTTTCGCTGGCCGAAGGCTCGGACGCAGCGCTCAGCATCGATGCTGTGACGGGAGCCGTGACACTCGCCACAAACCCAGACCACGAGACGCAATCTCTGTACACTTTCGCAGTTGTTGCCACCGACGCCGCTGGAAACGTTGGTGAGGCGCAGTCTGTGACCCTGGACATCAACGACCTCGACGACGCCGCTCCCACAATTACGTCCCCCGCCGTCGCTGCTGCCATCGACGAGAACTCTGGAGCCAATCAAGTCGTCTACACCGCGACTGCGGACGACTCGGGAGATGATGTGTCTGATAGCCCGATGACATTTTCGCTGGCCGAAGGCTCTGACACAGCGCTCAGCATCAATGCTAACACCGGAGCAGTGATACTCGCCGACGACCCAGACCACGTGACAAAGTCTCAGTACAGTTTCGCAGTAATTGCCACTGACGCCGCTGGAAATGGTTCTTCACCACGCGCTGTCACGTTTGATATATTATTTGATTGCGACGCGCGTCACGTCCTATGGAAATCCAACCATTGCGAATGTGGCGGACCGTGGACAACTGGCACGGGCGACGACTGTAACACTGCCAAGATTAAATGGAATCAACAATGTGTTGGTTGTGGATTAAATGCCGACACCACAGATTAAAAATAAAAATAGGTAGAGCTGCATATGATATTCTTATTTTGTACGCACAATCATTCCTACTCGTATTTTTGCACGCCCCATGCATGTGCTACTGGTCGACGGTGACAATGTCAACCCCGAACGCATCGACGACATACTCAGCGACATTCAGGAGCGCGGTGAGCTCAAAACCTTCCGCATTTACGCCGATTTTTCGCGCCCGGCAGCCGCCGCCTGGAAGCGCGTCGTCGAATCCCGCCCCGTTGAAGCCATTCAGGTGTATTCGTCGCGCCCACAGGCCGTGGACCTGACCATGTCCCTGGATGGAGCCCAGTGCATCTTTGAGGAGGGACCATGCACCCTGTGCATCGCGTCGGGCGACCGCGACTTTACCCACCTGATGCGCAAAGCCCACCAGAAAAACTGCCGCGTCATCGCATATGCGACCAACAGTCACGTGTCGCCCCAGCTCAAGAGCTACTGCGACGAATTCATTCACATGTGTCAATCACCCGCGGCGAGCAAAAAGGCAGCGCCACGCGACGACACGCAAAGTAAAGACGCAGAGAAAATCAAGCGCATCGTCAATCGCATCCTCGAGCAGCCCCCGCCCGTGCACCCGACACCCGTTTATAGCGAGCTGCTGCGCCACAACTACAAAAACTTCGGATACAACAGTTTCAAGCGATGGATGTTTGCGCTGGGGTACGAAGTCACAGCCAATAGTATGTGTGCCATAAAATAATAATGTTTTCATTTCTCTACCTCTATAATGTGGCCATTCAGGAGCCAGTCCAGAAACTGTCCCGGTTGTAGGCGGCGCAGTTCCTGCGTGAGTTCGCCGCCTTTGTACACGTTTACTTTACACGTGTACTTGTACGTTTCGAGAGGTGGGACGAAAGTCCGCGTCTCTTCTTGAAAAGACCCAAATTCGTCTCCAAAACGCTCCGCAAGCTTCACGTGAAGACTTTCGAGCGTGTTGTAGGCCGTGTCGACGATAATATTGACCGCGGACTGGCCTTTCACGCATAAGGTGACCATGACGTCCATGTCAGTCACGGCACGGTTGCACTTGAGTACCGAATCGGAAAACGACACACATGAGCGCCAGCGCTCACTGTACGGAATTGCACCGTCGTAATCGCCGCACTGGACTTCTGCACGGCGCTGGATGAGTCCGTCGACGTCTCCGGTCATATTGGTGAACCGGCGACTGTGATAGAGGTCCCCTCGGCTGTATTCATCGTCGCCAGCCGAGGTCGGAACAGGAGCTGAGGAGGCCATATGTAGATTCTATAGAGTTTAGTATCCCCGACCCCAAAATAAAACATCGTATGTCACGGTGGGTGGTGTGGGACGCGTCACATATTTAACCGCATGTAGTTCGCGGCGCAAATGTTCATTTTCTAATATATACTTTTGTAGTTGACTTTTCAAGGTATCGATGAGCTCGTGCAATTCTTGCGTGTCAGTGGGCCGGGGAGTCGACATTCGTATGTAATCGTTGTCAGCTTCTTTATAGTTTTTTTTTTCTGAGAATGGTCAAAAGTTCTTTCGCCGATAGCTATCGCGGAAAGAAAAGTTGAGCCGTCGCCAGATTTTTTTTTGTCGTGAGGTGGCCAAAAGTTCTTTCGCGAATAGAAATATTTTCTTTCGCCGATAGAAAAGTTCAGCCGTCGCCAGATTTTTTTTTGTCGTGAGGTGGCCAAAAGTTCTTTCGCGAATAGAGATTTTTTCTTTCGCGAATAGAAAAGTTGAGCCGGTGTCAGATTTTTTTTTCAGCGAGGTGGCCAAAAGTTCTTTCGCGAATAGAAATATTTTCTTTCGCCGATAGAAAAGTTGAGCCGTCGCCAGATTTTTTTTGATGGACACGCCATTGGTTACGTTTCTCCATTACGCGAAACGCTGCCGCCCCGTGTGGACGCTCACGTGGCGCGAATGCACTGCTCCGTCTGTTCGCAGCGGCGTGCCGCCCGTACAAGAAGACGACACCTACTACAACAAACAAATCGCGCTTGACTACATCAAAGAAGTCGGCCGGGTGCACATACTCGAACATGTCCGTCGCGTGGGCGAGTACGCGGCATCAAAACCGAGCGAGTTGCTAATATACAAAGCGCCACGGTTCATGGGAACACGCCTCAACATTCACACGCCCCAGTGGCAAGCGATTGCTTACTTTATGGCAGTCGTCAACGCGGCGCTTCGCATAAGATAATCATGTTTTCCAGAGACTATAACGTGGTGTGTGTATTGGTAGGACATGACAGACATAAACGAAATCAAGTTGTTTGATGGATACGAGTCACAGACGTTCAGCGAGTCGCAGACGTTCAGACCAACAGAGAAGGTGTCAAAGACGTCGACGTTTTCCACATGCGCGTGCATGTTTGTTGGAATGGCCGCCGCAGCCGTCGCAATTACGGTACTCATTGTAGTTTTATTTAATAAAGATATTTAAAAATGTATATTTCTATGACGTAAATATTCAGAGGTGGGTGACCGTTCTTTGTCTAACGACGCGTCTTCGTCTTTTAATTTGTTTTTAGGCGAATCAAAGGCAACAGTTAGCGCCGCTACAATGACCAGTGTAATCATGGCACCTATCGTAGTTAAAGCTGCCACGCCGCGAGAGCCAAACGTCGTAAGTGTTCTAGACCGAGGAGTATCCGGCGTTGGTGTTGGCGAGTCTGGCGTTGGTGCTGGGCCCGAGGGGCCCTGACACCACATCGCACATGTTCCGTTCATACAGTCGTATCCACAATACGGGTCTGTTGCATTGGGGCAGTCCATAGAGATTTGGCACTGTGGCCATGGGGAGCATTTCCCACCCGTGCACGTTTTATACTCTTCAGTTTCTACACAATCTTTGGCGTTGGGGCTGCATTTTGTACACGGGTCGCCGTTTAATTTGTCTTGGCACGGGTCGTAAGGGCCAGGTGCTGGCGAGTCCGGTGTGGGTGCTGGCGAGTCCGGCGTAGGTGCTGGCGAGTCCGGCGTGGGTGCAGGAGTATCCGGCGTGGGTGCAGGAGTATCCGGCGTGGGCGCTGGCGCTGACCCAGGCGTCGTCGACACGTTGGTCTGGCAGACACCGTCCAAGCACGTTTTGAGCTGAAGTGTTTCGAAACAATCCGAGTCTCCTGGCCTGCAGTATGAGCACTGGTCACCGTTCGATTTGCCAGCACATGGGTCGTAGGACTCGCCTTTCCACTGTTCTGGCACGAATTGCCATTCATATATGCCAATATTATCCACGTTATATTCTTCTGCAAACAACGTCATGAACGCTTCGAATTGTTCCCATTCCCAGTTCCCAAACCCGTCAAACGTACCACAAATCCCTCCGGGATGGTAGTCTGTCTGCACACATGTGTTATTCGGGTGGTTTGCAATCTGCTGCTCTCGCCACTCTTTCATGGTGAGGTTGCCCCTGGGCGGGAGTCCGGGGCCGGAGTGAGAATGTTCGATGGAAAACAGAGGCGATGTTCCGTCAGGCAAATGTAGGAGGTTGACCGGCGAGTACGTCGCATCCAGCTCGTCTACGATGAGCTCGTCTCCGCACATACTCTGGTCTAGTGCGGCCCCGCCTTGCATGTAGGGTGCGAATGCGGCCAGCATGCAGGCAGGTTTGTTGCGATACTGTTGGTACAGTTTGGTGAGGCAGTTTTTACAATTTTCATTGGTCCACATGAGGTCCTGGTGTTTGCAGAACGAGCACACTGACCCCGTGTACTGCAGCTCGCCAATCCAGTACAGTTCGGGAAACGCCGCGTTGGACCCGAGCGCCGTTGTCGTGAGACTGCCCTGTTTCGCGACACCAATTTCTATGACGTCGGGTGCGTACTTTAGAGCGGCCTGCCACGCTTGTGTCATACCCAGTGGGTCTGTGCCATACTGTGAGATGTCTTCGCCGTCGAGTGCAACGGTGGTGATGAACGACAAAAGGCCTAGTTCCTTTGCCATCTGATTGATATCGCCAATGTATTTGAATGCCTGCTCATAATTATTGGGACATCCAAAGTCAAACGACTGACAGCAGCCCGAGACCTGTATGCTACCGGTGACATTTCCCCACGAGGGCGCGTTACCTGCTGTCCATGTCACGTGTATGCCGCCCGGCCACGTGATGTTTGTGCCTTTGAGATACGAGACGCTCGTGTCCGCCGAGTAGTGTTCCACCGTGCCGTTGAGGTATGTGGCCGATGCACTGCTCAGATACGTCACGGTTGCATTTTCTGCCCATGCGACGTTGATATCGGATATCGTTGTGGCATCGGCGTCGCACCAGTATTTGATGGCACCGCACGTAGCATCCTGGAAGCACTGGTCGTCCCGGTGGCATTGACGTATAGGTGTTTGGCACGTGACGTTTGCAGGCGCGGGGTCAGTGTAGCCCGGATTATTGTACAGCATCCCCCCTGGTAATGTGGTGTTGTAGGCCCATGGATAACTGGGATTGACGACGACCAATAGCCCCGCTTCAATTTTTGCGTATTGGTCGTCAATCGCTTGGTTCAAAGCGTCGATTCTGGCCAGATATTGATTGACCACAAAATCGGGTTGTGCGTAGGCAAACAATGGTTTGCCGTATTTCGTGACGGTGGGGTCTTGCGCCTGAAGGTACACTCTGTCGAGTTGCTTTTGATCCACAAAGGCAATCATGTCTTCCACATATATTGCACTCTCCGACGTGTTGGAGGCGACGGGGCCGACGATACCTTCGTGCCACAATGTCAACCAAAAGTCCCGTCCTGACCGAGCGGGTTTGCGCTGCACGACTTTATGTCTAGCCTCAAAAATAGGACCACTGGTGGGTAAAGTGCCCTTTCCAGGGACCGGGTCCAATGCCGGAAGTGGCGTGTTTGTCGAAACCGACGTATGAATGGGACAGGGTCCACATGTGTTGTCCTCAAAGGGGTAATTTCCAGCCACCATGGTGCATTTTCCGCTAACGCACGTAAACTTTCCGCACGTGACGATGTTGCTGCATCCGTGGCACGTGCCTTTCGGTTCGTCGCAATAGGCGCCCTGGGTCTCGTTGTAGTCCTGGCACCTGGTTTCGTTCTGACAGTATGTCTCCCAATATGCTACGCCGGTGTCGGCGACAGACATGTTGGCGGCCGGTTGACTTCCGGGTGATTGCCCCCCTTCGGGTTTGGTACAATTGTAGTCCGTCAGCAAGTCTGGGCAGCTGGTACAGTCGCATGCGGTATCGGACCCATGGCACGTGCCCGCGTGTGGCCATGCCGCTTCGGGGTTGTTACAGTACGTCGTGCACGTGCAAGTGCCATCTACCGCGAGTGCGGGTACGGTCAGAAGTAGTGTAGCGAACGCAAACATTTATGTGTCATGTCGTCATTTATATAGTTCATAACGGTGATGAATACAAATACTCAACATATTCTGCGAATAAGACACTTCATATTTATGCACGTATGTTGTACTAGTATAACATCGACCATGGCGTCTCCCGAAACAGCCGTGGCGTGGATGATGCATGATAGTATCATTCGGTGTAAAGATGCCAGTAATCCCTTTGCCGAATTCAAGCGCGTATGGTACCGGGCCGCGCGTTATCTGCTGCACAAGGCGGAAAGCATGACCACCCTCGAGCTGCTTGAGCAGCACGGCATCGACGGCCACGGCTGGTCCCTGACTGACCTCGGAATGTATGCTCTGGACGACAAAACGATGCTTTGCGTGATATTTCGCCTCATACGAAAGCCGCACGAAGTCAATGCACAGCCCACGGTGATAGACGGCGACGACACATACAGAGGCGGAACGGCGCTTATGGAAGCCGTGCAGCGGGAAGACGTGAAGGCGGTGGAGTACATACTTTCCATCGAGCATCTGCAGGTCAATCAATGCCGGACCCGGGCGCACGACGACGGGCCGGTGCGCCGCGGGCTCAACGCCCTGCATCTGGCGATTCTCGTCAACCGTGTCGACATTCTATCGATGCTTCTGCAACATCCCGACATCGACGTGAATCACGCGGCGACCTGGCACGGTCAGCAAGACGCGTCCGATACGCCGCTTCTTACGGCCGTGCGCACGCTCAACATGGAAGCCTTTCGCGTGCTTATGAAGCATCCCAACATCGACGTCAACATTCAGGCCATCACGGACGGCAACAGTGCCTTTATGGTACTGATGGCCAAGACCGCTTCGGCCGGTGCGGGCCCGGGCGACCTGTTTGTGAATGCCGACCTGTTTGAAATGTGTGAGGAGCTGTTTCCAAAAACCGACATGCGCTTGACGAATTTCGCAGGCGAGAGTGTGATGGCCCTCGCCTGCAAAAGTAGGCTCGCCACACAATATGCCGAGCCTATTACAAAGGTGCTGAGCCTCTTTGACGGCGTGGAGGGTCCTGCTATTTTTGAAAACAGGCCACAGTAATCCACCACCCTATACGTATTTTAGAGGTATTTATATTTACGTAAACACACATATATCATGTCAGTGATGTCCAATCCGCGCGTTGCCCGCGATGCCGTGCAGCATCTTTTGTATCCCGACATCTTGCCTGACATTGTTTTTCACAGTGCGGTGGCTCTCTTGGCCCAGGAAACGAGCCAACCCACGTCCGTATACGGCGACGCCGCGGGTCACTGGACGATGGGCGTCGTGCGGCGCGTCCTGGGCGACCGAGGGTACCAGTGCAGTCTGGCGTGCTCCGACGGCCGATGGCAACTCGACTCGCTCAAATATTTATGCCGCAATCCTGGGCTGGTGGGCTTTCTTGACGCGTCCAACATGCACGCCTGGACCGGACCACCCTGGAAAACGCAAAACGGCACACAGGCCGAGTCTCCGCCGACCGATGGCATGCTATGGGCCGTGCACAAGAAATGGATGCCTTTGGAACCGTTCTACGCGAGAGGCGTGCCTTTCCAGGTGAGCACGCGAGACGAGCCCATGGTCAAACACGAAGCCGAACCGACGTCGTGCTGGCATGCCGTGCGCGTCGACTACAACGGGCGCGAAAAGGCCGTCTCTCGGCAGCTTTCAAAGTGGAAGACACCGTCTCCGATTCTCATGTCCAACGACGACGAGATGGTGCTGTGCACGCCGTCGAAAAAGGGCTGGAAAACGCAAGCGCTGCTGAGTTTCGAGTGTTTGCCGCCGGATGCCGTGTCGCAGAAAATTACGGAGCGTTTGATTGATTCGTACGTGACGAGCATTGAGTCGGGCCGTGTTCCGACCGTACACGGCTGGTCCAGTATGGCGCATGCGATGTTCGGACTCATGCAGTACTTTCAGCTGCACGTGGACCCGGCGTCGTTTTCCGACCTGACGGCCGACGAACAAAAAGAATTGCGACGCTACGAGAAAAACATGGCGCGCGCACTCAAACACATAGGCGACGAATAATATTCCCACCAAGTGAACCCGACCACGTTAGCTTAAAACGCCATGGAGTATCAAATTCGCTTCAGCTTGGCACGACCGGTCCACGGCGCCATTCCGGAGGCATTTCTACAGAAATACGCGAGCCTCAAGCAGATGTGCGAAGGTGACTCCTCAAAAAACGACTGGATAAGTCGCGCGTGGCTCCAAAAAATCGACGTACCGTCACTACCATTGCTGAACCGTTTGGAAGGCGGCATTGGCGGTGATAGCAACATCACAGACCGTCAAATTCGCTTTGAATCTGCTGGCTCTAACTGGTATACACACGATGACATCGTGCTGAATGCCTACCATGCGTCAGACCGTTCCTCGACGTGGTCTGTGGAAGACTTGCTGTCACTCGTGGTGCCCCTGCAGGACGTGTTGGAAGAGTATTTGGGAGACAACGCGCTCATGTCGCACGTGGCCGTATCGTATGTGAACCAGCAGGACCATGCACGCCTGGAAGCCTTTCGAGTCTCGATGTGGAAGTCGCTGCTCCTTGATTTGGACTGGACCGAAGGTCCACCGGCGGCAGAGCATCTGGACAATTTGACGTCGGCCGAGCTCAAGGCAATGTACGAACGCCACCCATCTTACCACATATAATGATTTAATTTTTATTCCCTATAAATAGAATATACTCGTTTTAAAACATGTCCTCTTCGACGTGGCAATTTAACGATGGCCACCAGTGGGTAGATGTGCCCGCCAACGTAAGTGCTGCGTTTGACGCACAAGATGCGAGTCCGTCGCCATTGCCCCAAAACTACCCCGACGGCTGGTCGGGCGTCTTGAACACGCGCACCATGGTGAAAGACGGGACCAACGTCCCGGTTCGACGTGCACCCAGTGGCCCGCCGGTCTACTATGTCGACGGCCGACGTTTGACACGGGCATCTTGTTTGGCTCTCGACGCACAGGGGACGGCTCGTGATGGCCCTTACATATACGCGCGTGAAAATGGCTCCGTCACGGTCAATGGCAAACCTGCGACGCTCGCGGTAGAAGACGAATCTTGGGCGCAGATACGCCACGAGTGTCGCACGTCCTACGTATGGACCATGACACCTTTCAAATACGACCTGGAAATGTCCGTGGCGCGAGAACTTCTGCCGTTTTTCCCACGATTACAAAATCTCATGTCCGAGTTCGACCCCGGGGCGCACGCCGGGACCACGTTCTCCGATTTTTTGGGGTACCGTGGCGCTTACGACATATTCGATGCCTATCAGGCGAAATACTCAAGTGTGGCGGCGACCGCCGTCGATACGTCCACGAACGCGGCATTCGAAGCCGGACTCGCCAATGACGAAACGCCCGTGGACTTTTTAGTGTCGGGACAGAATTATCGCCTGCTGTTCAATCCAAACGCCCTGTGTTTCGTGGGTGCCACGCGTGCGCCACCGTGCGTCATCCGCGTCGAAAATTATGCACATATGATGCAATATTTGCAGGAGCGAGAAGAACAGCTGAAAAGCCAGCGGCCGGAGCGCTTGCAGCCTGGAGAGCCACTGTTTGACCAGGCGCTAACACCAGCAGAGCAGATGTTGATATCGTCCGGCCAACCCGAGCAGTACGTGCGCCAGAGACGCCGTACCAATTATTTTTGGCCCGCGGGCCTAACGTCAGACGAACAGTCGTCCCTTTTGGAGATGTGGTCGCTGTATTTGGCGCAAATCAGCGAGTGCCAAATAAGGCGCGTACCTGTCGACAACACGTCACCGTTCGAGTATCGCCCCCGTGAAAGAAACCTGTGTGTCGAGTTGTCCAACGAACTCGAGTCTGGAATGCCTGCTGGAAGATTGAATTTTATACGTCATACGTGCACATGGTTGACGCCGGGGCGACCTACGGACATGTGTATCGTGTGTTCCGAATCGCGCGCGCAGGTTCAGGCCCAATGTGGCCATGCGCTGTGCTTAAGATGTTGGTGCAACGTGAGTGTCTGTCCCATGTGCCGAGCGAAGCCAGCGACTTTGACATGGGCACCAGAGGACGACGGCGCTGCGAGTGCGGGGACAGCAAAGAAAAAGCAAAAAACAAACGCGGAGCTTATGAGACAGAGAAACGCGCTACAATACACACCAGAATTTAAACAATTTGTACTTTAAAAAAATATGGGTATTGTTTTCTTCTCGTCTTTGATGGCGTCTTGCCAAGCCTCTTCGTCGCCGGCGGACCATTCCTTGTCTTTTTCACGTTCTGCCATTTCTACCGCACTGTAGTCGTGTGTTCCAGACCGCGTTGTCTGAAACACGAGCAGTGGTATTTCGACGAGCAGCGGAGCCCAGTCGAACTTGGCCGAAAAGACCAACACGCTACCCAACCAGAGACCACATGCGACCGTGCGCGTCCACGCGGCGAGAGGCACCTTTAAAATCAATGTGCCACAAGCGACGCCACACGCAACACCAAGCCCCATGCCCGACACGATTTGCACGATGGAATGGTACTGGAGGTCGTAGCGCACGAATGGGACATTGAAAAGCCACAATACCGATAGCAGCGTTGTCCACAGGATGTTTTTCCACGTGTAGACGGGGGGCAGGGCGAGCGTGTCGTAGACCCACGAATGAAAGGGGGCTGTCGCTGCCGTCTCGTCTTTGGGCTTGGTCGCCCGTGTGCTTAAAAACAAAACGACGCACGTGGTCCAGATACCGACGGCCCACATGGCGTGGCCGGACGGCTGGCCGTAGGACAGATTGTCGCGAATGCACAGGCGGTACGCTTCTGGGCGTGGCTGCTGCCATGCGTTTTTCGCGAGGACGTTGACGGCGGCTGTCAACCAAAAAAACACACCGTCGGTAGTAACGCCCTGAATGCGATGTTTCGTCCCATGACGCAATATTTCGTAGATTGGCGCCAGATATAGCACAATAAACGGCACCAATGACGTGAGGGCGCTCGACAGTGCCGAGGGCACGTTGTTGGAGCGAATGGCACCCGTGGAACTTTCAAACAAATTGAGTGGTAGGTCAATGGTGTCGGCACATTGCCCCTCGCGCTGGTTAGTGGCGAGTACGTACAGGTTGATGGCGCACTGGGCCAATATCCAGAGACCTACGAGGCCGTAACTTATCGATGTGTACAGCGACATAATGATGATTGGTACGTGCCTACTTATAGTCGACTTTCGTATTGACACTATAAAGAGATGCTTTGGTTGTCACATGCATGTCGGGTAGTCCGTCAAAGAAACGCTCAAAATTCGTGCTTCCCAAAGCGGTATCCCAGTTCAATATAGGCGAGTACCGCCAACTGTTGTTGCGCGTTTGTTTGAAACAGAATCCTGTCACTGGTGAATTGAATAAACTCGACCGTCTAAAGAATCGCAATCTTACGACGGCACTGAAGACGCCCATTTACGAGGACAAGACGCCGTTGGCGTTGGCAGTGTCGAGAGGCCATGTCGAACTTGCCAAAAAGTTGCTTTTTTTGTCACGCGAGCCCCTGACGATTTCGCCGTATCCGTTGTTCGTCGCCATTCTCCAAGGCCGTGAAGAGATGTTACGTCTTTTGCTTCGCCGCGACGCCACGAGTTTGCGCAATATGCAGTGGATTTCTACACAATTGCGCCTCGTCGACGCACGGGGCTACAACGCGCTGGCCATTGCAGTGTCGAAACGAAACTATACCATGTGTGATGTAATATTGCGTCAGTATCCCGCGTGCAACCTACAAATTCAGACACAGCCCGTGCAAAGCGCATGCCTGACAGTGGCGATGCGCACTGACGACTCTGAATGCATCGCGTACGTACTTGATAAAATGGGCACGGACATACCGGTCATAGAACGCGCAGACGAAACGTTTTTATCGTTTGCGGCGGCCTTGTCGTCCGCATCTACTGTTCGAATGACACTAGGCCAATTTCAAGACTTTGGCGCGGTGCAGATTCAGCGCGCCTTGATACGCGCTGTGAACAGTAATCGCGAAGATTCCTTTTTGGCACTGATGCGCGAAACTGTTGCAAACAGCGACATGCGCCGTTTTTGGAGCCGGTGGGCGTTTTTTACGCCGGGCGAATATCGTAGCTGGAGGTCCAGTCCTATGACACCGCACGTGACGTTTTTGATGCAAGTGTTTCGAAGACCCATTATTTGCAAGGCCATAGAACGCAACATGGGCCACGTCGTTCGTCGACTTCTACAATACGCCGACCGGAGACTGAGTCGTGCATGGGTCGACGTGGCTTATTCGCCCTACGTCAATGGTTTGCCTTATAATAGAGCCCGTCAGCTTTTAGACCAGACGCTGCTCATGCGCGGCCTTTTCAGTGACATTACACGGCCCGTATACGCCGTGTTCACCCGCATTCGCCAAAAATGGAACGCCATTGAACAAAAAATGCAGCGTATTGAGACGGGACGGCGACGGGGCGCGACACCTCGGTATTGCGACATTTATTCGACGTGGTTTCGAGCACATGCCCGTCTCGGAGTTGGGAACTCTCCGCTGTTCAAGCGCGCGTTTCTGTTGTGGCTTTGGAAGCAATATTGTCAGGACCTCGGCATAAAAATAGTGGCCCCGGCCTGGGACGTCGATTTGGCCGCGACGTTTATGCACATTTGTATGAACAAGGGAGGGACGCGCGACGGTATTGCTTCGCTTCGCCTAGGTGAAAAAACAACTCTTATTTTTTAGTTTTTTATTCTAACAATTTTTTCTTTGCACATGTAAATTCATCCGACGACAAGTCCCCATCGTCATGCATGATTTTCAGCTGCGCCAGCAGTCCCACAATGTCGGACGTTTTCGAAAGCTTGCGCTTTGGCCGCGGCGAATGCGCCATTTTCTTACGCAGGCGCTCTATGCATCGCCGTCGCGCCCCCGCGTTGACCCACGCCAACTGTATCGTCGCAATCGAATCACTGCTATCGGGGGCGCCCGTGACACAAAAGATATGGTCGCGCGCATGGCACTCCACGCACGCAATGAACTCCGCCGCCACCTTGTACACCTTTTGAAACACGCCGCGCTGAATAAACCCCTGGCGGCGCGCGTACGGCTCCATGTCCATGCGAAATTGTCCCGGCAATCTCCGATTCAGCTGCTCCACACCCTCCGATTTCGACAAAATCAAACTATCGTCCACAACACCGTCAATTTGGTAACGCTTCGGTGCCAAAAACGTCATTTCGTGTACCAATAGACGCCCAGCCGTTGAAGAATAGCACGCGTGCAAAGCGGGGGCGCCGCCGTCCGCCATCGTGACATACAGCAGAGTTGGTTCGCGTCGGCCTAAATCTAAAAATGTCTTGACGACATCAAGCATTGCGTCTTTGCCGATTGTAAAGTCAATTTGCTCAATGTTGGCCGCCGCTGTGCTTCCACACTGCAGCCGGTGCTGCGCGGAAGCGAGCGCGGTGCACTGGCCCATGTCGAAAAAATCAGGATGTTTGGCAAGCCAACGTTGAAACGCTTGCCGGTGTGCCGCATTGGACGCTTTGGGACTCGGGCATGAGCGTACCATCGAGGCCATCGTTTGCGTCCACGCCGGCTCCTTTTATATACCACTGGAAAGGACCACCGCCATGTTCTCAAAGCGGGTGTGCGGATTACGCTGCGCGTTCGTCAGAGTCCATTGGCCCGTGCGGACATTCCAAGTGAGCCAGCGCTTTGACTGCATGCACTGGGCCACCAAATACCAATCTTCGTCAGGGAGGCGGAATATTTGTTCGGGCGCAAACCAGTGCCAATGTCCGTGAGCGCGGTCACACAATGGTTTCCAGTTGGCATACAGACGCACATCTAGCGGCAATGATTCCTCGTCGCGCAGCAGAACCATATCCGGCGTATACCACGACGAGGGGTTGGGGTCTTCTTTCTCTGCTGTAAAGTAGTCTTCAAAGGTGCGCACCATATCTTGTACCAAAGGGCGCGGTGGCAGTGGCATTGTATGTCACTATTGCCCTGGGGTCGTTTTGCCCGAAACTTATGCGTCGCTTTTCAGACGAAATCCGGCATCACCACTGTTTTGCGCTTTCGTCGCCTGCAATAGCAGCAGAGAGCCACGGCCAAGCATATTAGCAGCACGCCGGCGACGCAAATGAGATGCAAGAGTGTAAACACGAAAAGAGGTAGGTGGATATTCATCTGTATTAAAATGCGTTATGTGTAACTATATTCATTCATATGGTGTGCATAATCATTTTCTATTCGAAATAGAAAAAAAAAACTCGACTGTAATATATAAGCGGCAGTGTTGTCTACAAATGTTTCGCACCACTGTCCGTCGAATGTCCACCATGGTCGACCCGATGCGGCTCCAGTCGATGTTGAGTGTCGACGAGCGCATGCTCTCCGACGTAGCGCGGGTGTTCTGCAAACAGGAGCTACTTCCCAACGTGCGCCAGCAGCACCGAAAGGGGACCTTTGATAAAAACATCTTTCGTAAAATGGGCAACGTGGGACTACTCGGCGCCACACTGCGCGGTGCGTCCTATAACGGTTACGGTCTCATCGCCCGAGAAGTCGAACGCGTGGATAGCGCTTATCGCAGCGCACTGAGCGTGCAAAGCTCTCTCGTCATGTACCCCATCCACGCGTTTGGGTCGCAGGAACAAAAGGACCGTTACTTGCCACGGCTCGAATCCGGCGAGGACGTCGGTTGTTTTGGATTGACGGAGCCCAACCATGGTTCCGACCCGTCCGGCATGGAAACTCGCGCGACGCGTCTCAAGGACGGGAGTTACGAGATATCCGGAAGCAAACACTGGATTACCAATGCGCCGATTGCGGACGTGCTGCTAGTGTGGGCCCGCGACACGTCGGACGACATCATTAAGGGGTTCTTATTAGACCGGGACTTGGACGGCATTGAGACGCCGGCCATCGACGGCAAGCTGTCGCTGCGTGCCAGTGCCACCGGCACTATTTTCATGGACCAGGTCCGCGTACCGAGCACGGCAGTGTTACCGGGCGTCTCCGGACTTCGTGGCCCATTTAGCTGCTTGAACCATGCCCGTTTTGGCATTTCGTGGGGTGTTACGGGGGCTGCGGAAGCGTGTTACGACATTGCGCGGCAATACGTAATGGACCGGCGGCAATTCGGAGCGCCACTGGCGGCCAATCAACTTATACAGAAAAAGCTCGCCGATATGTCGACCGATATTGCGGTGTCTCAGTTGGCGTGCTTGCAAGTAGGTCGGCTGAAAGAGCGCGACGAAGCAGAACCGGAAATGATTTCAATGATAAAGCGTCATTCTTGCAGTAAAGCACTGGGTATTGCACGGGAAGCTCGCGACATGCTCGGGGGCAATGGCGTGTCAGACGAATATGACGTGATGCGCCACATGCTCAACTTGGAAGCCGTCAATACATACGAAGGTACGTCGGACATACATGCACTTATTTTAGGTCGTGCCATCACTGGCATACCCGCCTTCCATCCTCGCTGAAAAAAAATCTCGCGGCGGCTGAACTTTTCTATTCGCGAAAGAAAAAATCTCTATTCGCGAAAGAACTTTGGGCACCTCGGCTGAAAAAAAAAATTTGCGGTGGTCGAACTTTTCTATCGGCGAAAGAAAAAATCTCTATTCGCGAAAGAACTTTGAGCACCTCGGCTGAAAAAAAATTAACTTTCTCCAAGTGGTAATACACTGCATAAATAAAAATAATTAATATTTAATATGTGAAGACTTCTTCACTCTGAGGTACTTGATTTGAGCCTTGAATGTAGATTTCCAAGCCAGTCCTTGGTAGTAAGGGAAGCCCTTATACGATTTTTTGTGACGACGCCATCCCGTTTCTCCAGTGCTAAACACATCCTTAGACCGCTCAGGCAGACGAGACAACTTTTGAAACATTAGTAGGCGAAAAGGAGGCATTCGTTCAAGCCTATTATTATTCACCACAAATGGCGCATGGCTCCATTTTTTACTGGTTCTTTCGGTGCAGTAAGCTCGATTATTCATATTACACCAGGCTTTGTAGGTCTTGTGAACGTCACCAACCATCAACAAGCCGGGCGAACTTGGTTTTAACTTGGTTGCATCCAAAACGCACGCCTCGTTGAACCAGTCGTTGAAACTTTTCACGAACGCCATTGGGATACCATATGGAAATCTCTTATAAATTTGGGGCGCCGACTTGGATTTTTTGGGCTTCGGTTTGTATGTTTTGGGTGTCGTCTTGGATTTTTTGGGCTTCGGCTTGTATTTTGGGAGCTTCGGTTTGTATGTTTTGGGCGTCATCTTGGATTTTGGCGCGTTCGACTTGGATTTTCTGGGCTTCGGCTTGTATTTTGGGAGGTTCGACTCGGGTATAATTGTAGCATTTTTCCATTTTAAATAGCCTTTATTAATGGTATAACTATTCCCTGGCATGATATCTGTCCAACAATCCCAACAAATACAAGTAGTTGCCTCCGTGCTTGACGTTGCGGAACTATTCACAACAAAGCGTTGATTGTTAAACCAACTGAGACATGCTTCGCACTCTTCGGGGTGTTTCACCGCCATGCATTTCATATTTTTGTATTGATGTACCATCACTAATGCCCTTTCCTCGGGCGAAACAAATTGTCCGGACCGGCCATAATATTTGCCAAGGACTGCTTGAAATTGAAAACGGATTTGTGACACTACTGTATCAGAAGCAGTGCGTTTGACCCCTATGAAGACCATCATGTTGTTGTACGTGTGGACGTAGGCTATCTTAAAATATGGCAACAGTATTGCCTCCGCCACTTTGTCGGCTGATTTACACCCGCGGCGGCAAAAGGTAAATATACCGACGCCACGTGGTAATAGACCATTGTAAATCAACTTTGCTTCAGTGGCTGGGTCTTTATTGATGGGTGTCGTAGTTTTGATAGGTGCACCACAGTAATCGGCGTAAAAAACATGACACTTGGGCAAAGCGCCGCTCTTTAAGACGTCCAAGAGTGCCCCGCGGTGATACGTCAACGAGAACGGCGTTTCCAAGGGTGGTAGTTCTTTCAAGTTCACTACGTGATAATCTGACTCGTCACCAGAATTTAGGGCCATACGAATGCCCATCATCGTTTTGGCTTCCAGCAGCACTTTTATGCCTTTGTCATGGTACAAATCGACTACAAATCGATTCACGATTGATTTGTGGTAGTCGTTGACCTTTTTAGTAGCGTTGTACATGTTGTGTATATTGCAGTAGTTTTTTTTTTAGGATATGGTCAAAAGTTCTATTGTGAATAGAGATTTTTTTCTATCACGAATAGAAAAGTTCAGCCCTCGCCAGATTTTTTTTTTCTGAGGATGGCCAAAAGTTCTTTCGCGAATCGAACCTATGGTTCGCTTTCGCCGATAGAAAAGTTCAGCCCTCGCCAGATTTTTTTTTTCAGCCGGGGTGGATTGGTGCTGCACATTTAAACGGTGGTCGTCATTGCAATGGTCTTACCCGGCGACATCGAGCGGTAGTAAACCGTGTTCTTCAAGCAACAAAATCATATGTTATCTTTATGTTATATTTAATATAAACATTGACTATAGTCATACCACACACATGTCTGCCGAGCGTTGTGCCCGCGAGTATGCCCGCAACCTTTTACAAAAAGAACGCGACCGTTTTACTACATCTCTGCGCGAGAAACGTGTCGAAGGCCTATGCTACGAGTGGCTGCGCACCGTTCCGGTCACGAAAACATTTGCGGAAAGCCGCGCGGCATTTGAGACGTTTCTGCACACATACTACATGCCCTTTGTGCACGACAACATGACGTCGGGCGAACGGTTCATGGAGCTAATGGCAAGTTACATGGACGCCGACGCCAAAAAAACGCGCAAAACGTACGACACCTTTCACACCGCACTGACCGAGTATTGCCACTCAGTCGTGGGTCCGTTGCTAGGCGGAACACGCAACGGCGTCCCTATTATATTCAGCACCGAAGCTGACGATACTTGGTGGCACTACGACGCGTTTTCGCCACGGAAACAGGAGCCGCTCCGCGACGCCTTGGAAACGCCGGATGGAATCTGGTCTGGAGCGACCAGATGTCCGGCCAACCGCCCAGGTGGCGAACCGTCGGCTGAGACACTGCTGTGCTGCGACGTACCTGACGAGATGCAGCGCCTGTTGGATTTGCATCATACGTACGAGGTTGCCCTTGCACATTGGGGCACCGAGGTTCCCAAGGTCGAGCAACGTATGCGATTGGAATACTGGGGAAAGGAATCGTCTGTCGTGCGGGAACTGCGTGTGGCGCTCGAAGCAGAAACCGCCCGTGCCACGACGCATGCCGACAGCGTTGCCGCACTCGAACGCGCGAACGAGCGCCAATTGGACCAGAGCGAGGCGACGATTCGCGAACTGGAAAACGACGCGGCGTATTGGCAGCGGCGTGCGACGGACGCAGAGGCTCGTTGTCGCCGTTTGATGGCGCGTTTGCGTCGTCCGCCGCCTCCGCCCATGCCAGCTTATTATCCGGCGCCCCAAGGTCCACCGGGATATTTCCCTCCGGCACCGTTTGCTGCGCCGTTTGATTTGAAACGCCCCCGCCTCAATCATCCTTACTAGCAATGCGCCGCAACACATAGGTGCCCAGGTTATCGATGCGGCGAAGCGCATCCTCGCCGTCGACACACACGGCGTGAGTCGATGTGCGGCACACGATTTGGGGCGAACGAAAGTGCATCTTTCCCAAGTCCACGGGCGCCCGTGTTCCAATGACCTCCAGCACCGCAGCTTTTATTTTGGCACGTTCGATGGGCCAGTGTTCGCCTACGCAGCTTTGTCTAGCTTGGGGGAGAAGCTGACAAACGTTTTGATAATGTGGACAAGGTGCATAACCGATGACTGTCGTATCCATATTCATCGAATAGATACAGGTATTTATAGACATCTATTTTATTTACATATGCGTATTATTGGCATCTACATTATTGACGTCTCGACGAAAAAGTTTGTTGGGGTAAAGAATTTGGGATTTGTGAACATGTTGAGCCGCGGCTCTGTGGAAGAGTTGATGACGACGTTCGCGTGCCACGTGGCGGAGCGTATCGAAGATGGTGAGCGCAAACTACTGGAACACGACGATTTTTGTTTCGTGTGTCTAAAGCGCGCGCCAACGGCTGTCGTCTGTATCACGGACAAAGAGTATCCGTCGCGCGTCGCCTTTGGTTTGGTCGACACGTTGCACGCGGACCCCTGTCAGCAGCGGGCACAGCACGTGTTGGACACGTGTCAAGACGCGCGTCAGGTAAGTCAGCTATACAACATTCGCGCATCGCTGGACGAAACCATGGTCATTATGCACCAGACTGTGGACAAAGTGTTGGCTCGTGGTGAAAAACTCAACGACCTCGTGGAGCGGTCGGCGCAGCTCTCCGCGTCGTCCAAGATGTTTTACAAAACAGCGCGGCGCCATAATCGGTGCTGCAGCATCAGCTAGATGTACTCGGCGTCACGGCTCACCTGACGCGCCACGCCGGAAGACCGGCTGAACAGCTTGTGGATGTGTTCCAATGTTTTCTTAGACCTCTCTTGGTCTTCTCGAGTGCGCGTGATGTGAATCGTGGCGTTGGGGGTTTTGGCATCACCGGCTATCACATTGCAGATACCGGCGAGTTTCATTTCTTTTGGCCGTTTTAGGACCATTTCGTTGTGCGTAAGTTGCCCCAGCGCCGGTAGCAGGCGCCGTGCGGCCAGAGTGAGCGCACCGGGCACCACCGTGTAAGTTTTGCCTTGTGACAAATGAAGACGCTCAAAGTGTTCGCGAAACATGACCACCACCACTTTTTTTGGACCACACAATCCCCCGTCCTGAATTAATTGGACGACTTTTGCCGCGGAGGGGTGATTTAAGGGAACTGCACCCTTCGGACGTCGTTTTCCGGGCAGCTTGACGCGTTTTGGTCCCCTTTTGTGGCGTCGTACCAGGTCTTTCCAGGCGTCGCTGGGTTTTTTGGACTTTGGTTTTTTGGACTTGGGCATGGTTCTATGTTGTTTAGAAGTTGTCTCTGTTACGTGGGGGTTGTGCTATTTTTTTTAGAAAGGTGGTAAATTTCACCCATAGACCTGGCCCCTTTTGTATATCGACGGTTGTTTTGACTTTCATAGGTTTGAGTTTGGGAGGTTGGTTGGGGTCTTTTTTCAGCATTTTACACGGGTAGAGCCTGCTTAAATATATCATTTCAAAATCCAGTGCAGCAACCAAAATCAATTATATGGCAACTACTTTGTGTCCACACAAACATGTTTCTGATATGGATGGCCACGTTGATAATTAGTCTGATGTGGTCCGTGCAGCTGTTTGTGACCATTCACGACGTGTCGACCGTGGTGTGGCTGAATGTATCTATGATGGTAGCGTGGATAACATTGTGCTTTGTCTTTTGTCGGAAATATGTCTGCGTGCGCAAACGACCATCGCCACTCTTGGAATTGTTGATAGAGGTGTAATTACAACCGTGACAAGTACCGTGCGCGCGTCGCCTCGCGCACCTCGGGTGCCAACGCGGCAAGGCGCGGAAATCCGAGCGTCGACCGCTGCGTCTCGTTCAGAGAGCAGACAAACGTTTCCAACCACCCGCCGTACATTTTATGGGTCCATCCGGCGTTCCAGTGGCAAATGCCACGGGCGTCTCGGCGCTTCCATGCCAAATTATGGGCGTAGCGCACATGACCGGGATGCACGGGCGTGCCCCGGTGCCACACGTCCATGCGGTACAAGAGTACATCTCCAGGACGAAAGTGGGGCATCACTTCGCGGGCGTAGCACTGGGCGCGCAGTGCGGTGTCTTCCGCGGGTAACATGCGTTCTGCGGCCTCACGGTTGTTTACAAAGGGACGACCGGCAATACCGGGCATGTGTACATACGGCCATTGATATACGGGGTCGTTGTCCCCTTGGCGCGGCACGACGGCGGTCGCGCCGCCCGTGACACCAGTGTCCGAGTAGTACACGATAGCGGCGACCATATCTGGCCTGTCAAACGGTGGCGGGTGCGTCCAGTAGTTGTTGCCGTAGTCCATGTGCATGCGTTGGTCGCGATTGGGGGCGTCACGGCCGTATTTCGCCCACGCCACAGACTGTGTCAACTCGATGTCTCGGGTGCCCAACAGTGCAGACACGGCCGCGATGAGTTTCGGATGCACCGCCATACGGTTGAGTGCGTCGCTGTCGCATGGGAAATCGCCACGGCCACCGGAGCCGAATTCGTGCACTGCATTTGCGTCGTCGAGAGGATACAAACGCGCCATCTCTTGCCGCTGCTCGGTGACGTCGAGAAAGTTTGACAGATGGGCCCAGCCGAGCGTATGCCAAGACTTCATACTATTTCACGAATACAAATATATTAATACTTTTATTTTACAAATCTATAATAATGGGTGTAATGTCTAGGGAACCAATAAGACGCCGGTAACGGCATATGCGAAACTTGAAATAACGCTCGCGTCGTTTCAGTGTCGCCTGCTCTTTCAAAAGCGCGCCAAATACGCCGGTGCGCTGTCTCAAAGCTCTTATTTCGCTCTTGACGTACGCGAGTGACTGTTCAGATTTTTTCAGACGCCTTACGTAGGACTTTAGTGCGGGAGGCGCGTCTTTTTTTCGTGAGTACGCTCTTATCAGTTTGTATCGTTCGCCGATGTCGCGCGGGACACGCCCAACGTCGTTGCACAGTGGGCAGCGTGATACGCCCGACCGAAACCATTGCACGATGCACGTCGTGTGGAAGGGGTGTCCACAGGGTTGTAGGGTCGTTGTCTGTTGTTCGTCGAGGCGCGCAAGACATATGGTGCACGTGTCGGGTGTCGAACAGCGCGCAGATGAAAATAAAGGAAGTGGTTCCATGTTATTGGCAAACAGCAAATATAAATACTCACAAGGGTTGGTCCCAATCAGATTCGTCCATGCCCTCTTCGAACGGCAAGACCATTAAATCCTCGTCGTGGCGCACCACGTCTTCGTAGAGGCGCGCAATGTGTTCCAATGCTTCTTTGGTGTTACCTCGCATGCATCGAACTGTTGCAATGTAAATGCAAAATGGAAGTACGAGCAGTGGTAGTATGACGACCAAAAAGAGTTTGTGCGCGTGGCTGGAACACAGACACAGAATAAAAATGACGACGGCGCCGCCCCAGTAAAAGGCCTGTGGGCCGACGGAACCTATATCGCGCAAAATATGGACGACGATGCAAACAAACCACAAAATGAATTCGCCCACGGTTTCTTTGTTGGCTAGCGTTTTGTAGTCGGCGTGTTCGATGAGACGCGTCAACGCCATGCAGGCGATGGGTACAGTGGTGACGACTTGCGCGGGCGTTCGCAGCGCCATGAATTGTATGAGCGTCCAAAAGGCGACGCAGGTGAGGTGTACATGCGGGTACCAGGTTTTGCCGTTGTGGATAATGACGTGGCACGAGCAGGTGCCGACAATGAAGATGACCAGGGTCATGGTAAGCCCTGCCATGCAAAATACGACAAACAGGTTGGCCCATTCGAGACCATCTACGATAAACAAGAGACTGATGAACATGTGCAGGCACGACCACAAGATGGTGGACCATTTTTCATCGTCGGTCAAACGTTCGCGCGCAAACATGGCTTGTAATTGAAACAGCGTTATCACGCAGATGGAGGACAGCGATGCGAACATCGACACCAATGGTACAAATCGGTAACTCGTACCATAGTAACTCCCGAGGAGAAACCACGCGTCGCAAAAAAGTACGTACAGCACGAACACAAATTTGCGAAACAACATTGTTCTCCAGGCGAGTGACTCCTTAAATATTCACTGACGCGCGCCTTAACAAATTTAAACAGGCAATACATGAACCTTATACACTACCAAAGGGGTCGGGCGGAGAGACGGCCACCCACTGCACCACTTCGTATTTTCTCAACATTGCTAGTGTACATTACGAAAACACGATTTCACTACGGAGGGCGGTGTATATTCTCGTGGGCTTTTCAGGTTTGATTTTTGAGATCTTTGGACAGTGAAGGACTGTGTACTGTACAGGACCAGGACTGTCCGATCTTCGACGACTCTATGCATCCTGCGTCCGCTCGTGTGCAGTCCAACAGTACAGAGGCGGTGGAAGAACATTCTGTTACGCAGGGCAGACCTTTCGAGAGACGGAACGGGTTTCTTTCCCACTCTGCGTGTCCTTTTTTTACCATTCTTTTCTTAAATTGGTGTGGTGTGTTCCACACCACACCACACCATACCCACATTTAATAATAGTAATACAATCGATACTGTAGTAATATTGGCATTACACAATACAGTGGCGAAGCAATACCTTATTTCTCTCCATGCGCATACTGTACGTGCGTACGACGGCGCAAGACGGACTTATTTACATGGAATAAGGTCGAATACTTATAATCTAAAACAGGGAGAAGATTGTTCCAAAACAATAGGTTACGTAGTTAAATTTAGCTAATTGTGGACTTATTTACTTGGAATAAGGTCGAATAGTTAATCTAAAACAGGGAGAAGATTGTTCCAAAACATTAGGTTACATAGTTAAATTTAGCTAATTGTATTTACAATACAATATTAAATAATATTTATTGGCACGTGCGCAATCGTACCTCGTACGAGTGTAACTGCTCAATTTTGCTTCCGCGCGGCCCTACTACTCTCTACGGCTCCCTCGCGCGGAACTCGGAGTAGGATCCTGGGAGCCGGTGGAAGGTTGCCGGTGTAACTGATCTAGTAGTTACACCGGCAACCTTCCTCCGCCGCTCCCATGGCGTCCAAAGACAAAAAGGCCGAGTACAAGCGCAAAAGTTTTCAGATTCAAGGGAAGCAGCGCTACCTTCACGGCACCTTCCCACGCCCTGCTATATTGATCCTTGAAAACTGGCGCAACTGTGTTCGCGACCGCCACGTTCCTGCAGTAGACGTGATCTTGCGCAAGCTGCGCAATGAAGATGCCCATCTCACTTTTAAAGAGTTCAAGAACTGGATACTTCAATACGATGGCGATATTGCAACATGGTTTCATCCTCCTACGTGGTATGAACACGAACAAGGCTTTGTCGAAGTGCATAACTGTGACGGAGCTCAGTTGGTCTTCGGCCAGAAGATCGTGAAAGTACACGAAATTACTGGCGAAAATGGTACGATCAGGAAAATATTTGAGGCCGGGTCCATTCCCTCAGGAGAATACGACGGGTTCAAAGTTGTCCTTCAAACCTCTTCTTTTTCCGAAATGAGTCTCGATTCGGTATCCATGGAAGATTTACAATCCCTTGTAATACCTAATGAAACAGAGGACACGTTCCACGCGTTTCGACGTTTTATGCTTGGCAAGAGGGAAGCCACAAAACAAGAAATTTCCGATTTTGCATCAAAAATATCGAACCAATACGACAAAAACAACCTTTTGATCTCTGTTGTTGATTTGATGAGCCCAAGTTACCGAGTATGGCAAAACGACGCTTCTCTAAAAGCATTTGGACACTGGACGTCGCAAAATTATAAGTTTGTGGGCGATTTTTTCGCAGAATGGGCACCCAAGTTTATGCAGCCTCAACAACTATCTGGACAGGAGTACTCTATCCGAAGACAAGACGACGGGCGCTTATTCGACATGATGCAAATATTCATGCTACCACAAGACAATATTAAGTTGGCTATTTTCGCATGTGGTAGCAAATTATTATACTCACGCGCGCCTCTCACGAATGCGGGCCTGCTTGAAAACATTTAAACGCGCGGAGAACGGCTTTTGGCAGAAATTTCCCAAACTTTTCAGCCTCCGGCTTTTTACAGCCTTTTACGGACCTTTTCAGCCTCCGGCTTTTTACAGCCTTTTTTTGCGTTTGCAATAGAAACATATTTTGGCATAAAATTCCCAAACTTTTCAGCCTTCGGCTTTTGATAGTGATAGCTTTTTGGCAAAATATTTTTGGCAAAATGTATAAATATATTTTTTAAAATGAACATTTAAAACGCCACTTGTGGTAGTTTGTAAACGTGCAACGCAAGGGCTTCGGGCTCTGATTGCATTTCAATCACCGCTTTCAGTCTTTTTCCGAAACTACCCACCACTTTAAGATTGTCCACTGTTTCAAGAACTCGAAGTCGTTTACCAAGCGTCTGGCCGTCACTCTGGAGCTTGTACATATTTTCGATAGATTGCACTTTCTGTTTAGACACGTCAATCAGTGCCTGGAGACGCTCTATAAACCTCAAGGACGACTCGGAACCTGAAGGAATATCCATCACATCCGACTCTTCTCGCTCGACGACATTGATCAAAGTGTCGTCCAGGTGAATGCCCATTTCCCGCAAACCACTCTCCACTTGACGTATCCATGCGGCGATAATGTTTATTTTATCCACGGTGCGTGTTTTCGGCTCTGGAATGCCTAGTGCGTCGTACAGCGCGCTCACGCGTGACGGTATTTCCTCTGGGCGCTCGGATTCACCGAACACTTTGCGTTCTGACCACTCGAGGGACTCCCAGGTCGGAAACACGCAGTCAAAGTGTGTATGACCTTTCAAAAAAGACACGACTTGTTCGTTGTATACTTCTGCAGACGCTTCGTACTCGGGAGGCGAACAGCCCGCATGTACGTTAAATACCGCGCGTATGTCATTTACGTCCACACAGAATGTCAGGGGCGGGTCAGTGCTGCTTTTAAAGCTTATGCACAGTACCTTTTCACTAGAATGTTCTTTTGTTGCGTCAAAGTGTTCTTTTGTTGCGTCAAAGACGCTCGTGATCAGGAGGTCAGAGTCCCGCTCCGAGACCGCGAGCGTGGGCACTGGTACGCTTGTGGTGCGAGTCTTTGGTTCGCTGTAAACATCGCCGGTTTCGTTCGGAGCTTCGAAAGATTCAGAGTCGTCTGGCTCTTGGCGTTCATTCGTGCCCACGACGACGTTCATGTTCTGCAGCTTTCGTTGATATTGTTTTCTGCGTTTTTTCTATTTTCGATAGACTAGTACATTGGTACTACGCTTTCCACGTCACACAAGTCGCCCGACTTGTGTGAAGGCGGGGCCAACTTGTGTGAAACTTGTGTTTAGTAGTGTTCATTATATACTGTTTGAATGGTAACGCGCGGTAGTTGCAAGACACACACACAGCTGGACGCAACCGGTCCCACCATGTCCTCTAGCTTGGTGATAGGAAGCAGGGATAGTCTTACGTTTCCCGGTGTCGCCTCGGAGGGCGCGATATGCGTCTTGCGCGCGTGGTACGAGGCCTGGGCGAAAGGCCAACCGCTTCCGGAGCCGCACCGCAATATATTACTGAGGTACGACTTTTTGCAGGCGCCCGTGCTGGTGTCCGGTGAGACGATCCTTGAAACCATGGAGAAGATACAAACCCCGCCCAAAGTCGAGCGCATTGAACCACTGGACATCCTCATGGTCGAGACCGACCCGTGGACAAAGATAAATGTCACTTTTCTGCACGCGTCTCCTTCCGTTGCCGTTATCACGGCAAACGAGCGCCCATGCTCTTTGGCCAAGTGTATCAAAGTGGAGGGGACTCGATCTTTGGTGTACATACCACGCCTCGCACCGGGCCTGTACAAACTAAACGGCACCGCGTTTACTGTGCACGCCGCCGTGCCCCTGGACGAGGTGCCACACGTCTTTGACTCACCCGAGCGGTAAACATCGCTGACCGCGCCGTTTTGACGCGGCCTTCGTTTTGACACGGCTTTTGAATTTTGTAAACTACTAATCTATATTTAGGACACATCTATTTTCCTCGCACCAGTGTCGAACCGCCTGAAAAAGCGCGTAGCCCTCTTGACGTGTCGTATCTTTGAAAATGTCCGGGTCTGGCTTGAACAGTTCGGGACAAACAATCAGAATGGTTTTGACCTTGGCCCGAGATAGTGCCACATTCAGCCGCGGGCGACTAAATACAAAATCGAGTTCTTGACCCACCGATTCGATGCCGTAACAAGCCACCACGCAATCGTGCTCCTGCCCCTGCATTTTTTCGACCGTGTTCACCACGACCGAGTTTTCCGCGACGCCCACGCGCCCTAGTTCATTCACACAGGCTTCGCGCTGCACATGATGCGGCGTGACGACAAATGCACCCGTAGAATCCGATGCAAGCGAGTACATGGCAATAATTTGAGCCACAAGTCGCGCCTCCAGCTCGGTCGACGCTCGGCGAAGACAAACCATCACCAACGGCTTGGAGGGCGTCAGCGCGGCCCAGGCGATGGCCGCCAGTTCGTTATGGGGCTGCAAAGTTCGCAGCGCGAGTTCTTGTGCGCGGCCAGACCTGCAATGGCACCCGCCCACGTCACACGTTTCGTAATCGTGGTATCCCAATACATCGCGTGCGAATCGGGCCAGCGGCGGGCTCATTCGGTGATTTTCGCGCAACTGGCCCCAGGCGTCCGGATGTTCCATGGTACGACGGCGCAGCAGTTCCAAGGTCGAACTCTGCGGACCGTGCTCGGGCCACGACGCATGCACTATCGGCGGGAGCTGCAAATGGTCCCCGACCACCAAAATGCGCGACGTCTCCGTGTTCAAGATACGCGTAGCCATCGCGAGCACGTGCAGCGGCATTTGCGACGCCTCGTCCACCACGAGCATGTCAAAGCGACCCTTGGACGCCTTTTCGAGGGCAACGGCGATGGCGTGGGCCTTGTAAGCCGTGCCACCCACGACGCACCAATCTCCGAGCTTTGGAACAGTTTGTGGACGTACATTGCGTATGTCGTCGCCCTGTGCGTGTCGTACGGACTTTTTGGCGTACGTCCATTCGCCTCGGGCCGTGCGCACGCGATACTCGCTCGACAGAACGGCGAGCACGGTACCTGCGACGAAATCACAGCCCTGACGCACTTCGCATGCATCTCCGGCCGCGAGGGGCTTTAGATTAGTTTCCACGACGACAACCGGACATTGGCGCGACACGTACTTGTGAATGCGACGCGCGGCGTTGCGCGCACACTTTCTCGTAAACCCAATGACCATGACGCGAAAGGGCGTCTGTTGGTTGCGGTATCCCGTCATGAGACGCGCGATGGTGGCCGCGATAAAGAAGGTTTTGCCGGCGCCCGGGGGGCCCCAGACCACCTGGAGGCGTCTCTGGCATAGCTTGTCGAAAATAGCCGTCTGTGACGTCGTCATCGGCGGGTCTTCGCCCGGCGTCACTTCCAGAGGCCTACTGCGCGCCAACGCCAGAGGATTGTCCATCAAGTTTAAAAATACGTCGTTTTCCGCGCGGTCAATGTCTGCCAGGCGCTTTGCCACTCTAAAGAGCGTGACATTCGTGTAGCGCGGCTGTAGAACGACCGTCTGGCCCGGCGCCGTACCAAGCCGTGCCACATCGCAGCGCACGTCGATGACGTGTTCGCGTTTCCTTACAATGTCGCCGTACGCATAGTTTAGCCCCGTGCAGTAATGACTATTCACGTGAAACGAGCTGAAGTGGGCAAATTCATTGTGACCAGCGACGCCAACATTTTGCGCGCCGTCCAGCGAGGTGAGCATCCAGTAGTAGCGGTCCGTGGGTCCTACCCCTGCAATGTCTCCAAAATGACACTCGAGCGTGATTTCCTTGTCGCGCACCGACGTGACGTGGCCAACCAGGACTTTGCGAAACCGTGTGCCCACCGAACGACAGCGCTCCAGTTGATGTTCCGTATACGCGTGAATGTTCTCGTATCGCGTGAAAAAATCGAGCTGGGCGAGCTGTAAATGCTGCAGTTCCGATTGGTTGTCGATGCGCAGCGTCGCGGCCCTTTTCGGCATCAAGTGCACGCATTGGTGCCGGCAATAGTCGTCGACCACCGTCCACAATTTTTCGAGCAGGCGGTCCGCCGTGACGAGTCGCGCTTCCACCAAGTGGCGTATACGTGCGTAGACGAGGCGCTGCGCGGGTTTAGGGTCGTCACTGGCACAATACTGCAACGGTGCCGTGTACCAACCCGCCGTGTCTGACGCCGCCCCGTCCACGAAATCGCTCATATTCCAGTCGCGAAACATGTTTTCCTGGTCCAAGGCGGACCAATCCCGTTCGGCGCCTAGTAAATGCTCCAGGATATTCGTCAGCGTGCAATACGAGCGTATCGGAAAACATACGGCGCGGCACGTCTCTTCTGTGACAGCAACAAACGCGGGCTCGACATCGCGTCGTTGCGATAAATCCTGCTGCACGCCCGCCATCTGCACAAACTTGACACAGTGTGTCATGGCGTACAGGCAGATGCGCGCCTTTTCGATGTCGCCCAGCTCCATGAGAAGCTGCAGCACGGCGTCGTACTCGTGCTTTTCCAGCGTGGCAAACACGACGCGTCGGCCGCGATACATGACCATAGCGGCGTGCAGCGCGTCACAAAAGCGACGACGAAACGCCAACACTTGTTCGGCGTAGACTGGTAACCGAAGCGCCTCCACAGGAACCACCTCCGTCACCAATCCCGATATTGTCCTCGCGACAAACGGACGGTGACCCAACGACCAGGCGTACGGCATCGTCGTCTGCGGGTCCACCATCACAGAGAGACACACCAATGCGTCGACACTCCCAGGTCCAGGACGAGGCAATGTCAACATCGGCACGCCGCGAACCCGCATTCTGCGCGTCATGAGTGCGTCTAACGCCGGACTCGTGCTCAAAAGCAAATCGTTACGACGCGGCACCAACGAACCTTTGACGGTAAACCCCACTAATTTTTGCAGATATTTGCGCTCTGTTGGCGTGTGCTCGCGGTCCCTGGCGATTTCCAGGGCCGTGGAGAGACTCTGCACGTGGTCGGACGACTCGGCCACCTCGAACGGGAGATGCTGCTCCATGTACTGGTAAAGATGTTTTCGCTCGCCGCGCGAAATGCCTGGAATTCCCGACAGACCAAAGGGCACGTCTTCGATGTCGTGGCGACAATCGTCGACGTACGGACAACTGGCACACACGGCATTGAAATGCCAATCTTGAGTCTCACTAAGAATGCGCCACAGTTGATGTCGAAAAAAGTTTTCCAACATGCGTGCGACGCGCCCCACGTCAAACATCTGCGGCGTGTCCACATTCATTAGCCAAATGCCGGCACGTGGACAGACATAGGTCCATTCCGACAGCACGAGGGCGTAGAAAGACGCCTGGATACGGTGGCCCAGTTTCATCGAAGCCGACGCCTTGGCATCGACAACGACGACCATGCGGCGCCCGGCGCTGTCTTGCTCGATAAAAAGCAGGTCGGGAATGAAATTACTGAATCGAATGCGCGCGTGGAGATTCCACTTTGCCAGCAGCGCCTCTGGAACTCGAAAACGCGCCTGGCAAAGCACTGTGCCGACGGGCGCCGACGTCAAATAGTTGAGCGAAAGTCGCTGCTGTTCTCCTTCGTACCCACATACCACCGCAGCCTTGGCCTCCGCTTCGACATCGATAACATGGTAGCCTCCCGTACGAGGCTCGTGGTGACAATCCTTCCACCAGAAAGATGGAAAACGATTCTCGCGAAGAATCGCCTCGATGCGCCGTTCCCAAGCGAAACCACGCTCCAAAAGCGCGCCCTCGAACGTCCCCTCGCGCCGCTGGCCCACAATTTGCAGCCGGTTGGTCGTCTCGTCTTCGCACGCCCGTTTTAAGTAGCGCTCGCAAGAATAGTGAAAGAACCAGCCAAGGGTGGACGGGACCACTGTGTATGTACCCGTTTCGCCACGGCGTGGCGGCGACGAAGCCACCTCGAAAGCACCGCGGCAGCCGCCCCGAAGCCATTCAGCAAACGCAAACACGCACGTGTGGACATCCTTTCCTTTGGAGACATGTTCGAACGCGCGTCGCAAGCGTGGCCGAGTTTGGTCGTTGCCATAGCGGCGAAGCAGGGCATCGATGGTGGACTCCATTGTGTGTGTGTGTGTGTGTGCACGCAGCAAAAATGCGGAAAATGTAAAGAAACCCTAATCCGGTGGTTGCCACGTGTACTATAAACCCGCCAAGGAACTCGACAAATGTCATACTGGACCCCCTGGTCGCCCATCGACCAATGTGACATTACGGCAACACACGTGGGTGTTTGGTTTTGCGCCACGTACAGTGCAGAACACGGAACATTCGTCGAAGCGACCGGGCAGACGCGCGTGCAGGTGCCGATGGCGACCCGTACTGTATTTCATGGCGTGCACGGTACCAAACATTTGGAAAGCGTGCGGCTTCCACTCTCGGGAGACGTACGTCTCTTGGTTACAAAAGACTTTCATGTAGAAAAATTAGAAGTACAAGAATCTGATTAATAAAATCATAAGCCGTGCATAAATTAAACATTTTTTTAAAATATTGGAATGCATGTGTATGAGTATAGGCGACTCGTAGTGCCCGATTCGCACTGGAACGCCGTGTTATTGCCTTGGGCACAATGCCACCATCTCAATATGGCACATGGGTACTGGATGTACAATACCGGCTTTATGACTGTCGGATATAATATGGGCGGTGTTTTTCGCCACGTGTATGACCACCATGCCAACGTCGTCAAACAGCAGACATTGCGAGAACTAAAACCAGCGACGTACGTCTTTTTTGTACGTTATTTTCAAAAACGATGCAACGAGACTTTCATTTTACCCATCGAACTATGTAGATTAATTGCTGCTTTTTTATTTTGAGGTTTTTTCCCATCGAACTATGTAGATTAATTGCTGCTTTTTTATTTTGAGGTTTTTTCCCAAAACTGTTTTGCCCGTCCCAACACAGTTGTCTTTCGTGTCTTTATATCTGCGAGTAAAGTAGCAATAGCGGTGGCGAAATCAGCATCGTGCTGAAACCACCGCAAAACTGCCGTATGTAGTTGTTCCATCTTTAACAAGCTCAAGCATGTCAATATGCGCGTTATCCTTTTGAGATTGTGCTCATTTACGATAATATTTCGAAGCCTCACTAAATGATTGGCGCTCCGAACAATTTGTATAGTCGGTTCTAGTGTCAGAGTTGCGCCAAAAAAACCCATCATTGTCACGAGCGACAGTCGAATGCTTTTCAAACAGGCATCGTTTTGGCTCATGAAACCTATTTGTGCATCGTCCAGCACAAAGTCCATGTCCCCGATGGCCTTGGACCGCTCCACATTCGGAAACAACCTTTGGATGTAATCATGTGTTTGTTCTAACCAATCGTAGTTTTTAGAAACGTTTGATTGGGGGTTACCCCCTATATGGAAATCGGAGACGCGTAATACCCTTTTGTCTTCACCAAAAGCTAAACCACATTTGTTTTGTTGGAACATTACATTAAAACTCCTCAGTGCTTTTGTTTTGTCATTTAGAACTTTCGTGCGATACATTCAAAGTACATAAAATGAAACTCTTTATATAGAGAAAATTTATTCAAAACGAAACGTCCACCCACAGTGGCTTTTTATTTTACCGCGCGCACAGCGCGAAATGTTTCCCTTGCGAAAGACAAGCCGCGCGTTCCCGAATTCCTCGTTGAGCCCCGCTGCCGCCTGTCCAAGCGAATGAAAACGACGCTCGCGCAACGTCCACAAATGCGTGGCGATGACCGGCTTCATCAAGCCGCGCGCCAGTCTCTGGCGCCGCTCGCGGTTTGCGCGGCGCTCTTGTGGCGTAAATATCAACCTCGGTGCCGCGTTGGCCTTTTGTAGATTTTTGAGACGGATGCGCCGCTGCGCCTTGGACAGCGAGCGCAGTGCCTTGTTAATCTTTTCCTGGTGTACAGCCGTGCGATGTTTTGCATAGTCCCGCAGCTTTTCCCGACGCGTGCGCGTATCTTTGGGCGTGGCAAAACAAAACCCCGACACGCCTCCCTTTGTCAAATTGTATCCGCATGGCCCAAACGACCCATATTTGTCCACGAAAAATTCTTCGCGGTCGAACATGTGGCCGTCGGTGACATTGGGTTCGAATTCCTCGAGGACCACTTTGATAAATGCCTCCCATCCATATTTGTGAATGGCGTTGTGCAGTAGGGCACATCCACCGGCGGCGCGCGCATGTTGCTTGTACCGCGCCTCTAAATCGTTCGTTTTTCCCACGTACACTTTGTGAGACGGCGATATCAACATATAAATGCATCGGCGGCATTTGTCGCCCATTTATTCGTAAGTAACAAGGAACAAAAATTAGTAACAAAAAATTCGGTTCTAATTGCGGTGGGGTGTCTTTGTGGGCCTTGTCGCCTCGATGCCGCGGTGGACCTTCCGGATTTCCCGTAGTTTTGAGTTCGTTGAGACGGACACTACAGAAAAATCGGGGGGTAACCGGCGGGTGACGGTGTGTGTATGCTGAAATGGAGTTTTTTTCGAGGCGGCAATTGCCCCGTCCGGAAAATTCTAGGAATGGCTACAAACTTATCTTAAACACATTTGATTCGGAATCCGACCTGGTTTTGACCTGTTCAATCGGCACGCCCTGGGTGAGTTGGTCCTTTAAGCGCTTGTTGTCGCGCTGTGCCTCTTCGATTTGGTCTTCTAAATAGCGAATGCGCGATTCCTGGCGATTCAGGCGCTGTTCTAATTTGTAAAAGTAAATGGGCATCTTCTGCGTGGTCTGTGCTTTGGTCATAACATGGCGTCGCAAATCGTTGTTGGGAAACGACGCCGACATTTCTAGGGGTATATAGGCAACTATATATAGATAAACGGAGCCTCCACTGGATTAAAAGAGAACCGCCCGAAATACATTGAACTCGCGACCTCCGCATTACAAGTGCGGCGCTCTGCCACTAAGCTAATTCGGCGAAAACATACCAAGTAATTTTCCGGCCGGCGCCACATAACCCTAACTCACGACCTCGGAATTTTCGACAGCAAGAACGCAAAACCCTGGAAATTCCGGCCGGCGCCACATAATCTGTCCGAGTCGGAAATGAAAGTCAAACCAGCAACTCGGACAGCAAGAAGCGCAAGACCCTGGAAATGAAAGTCAAACATTTCGGAATGGACCGCCTCGCATTCATGAACGGCGAGGTGCACAAACTTGGCGAGACAGAGGGAATAGAGCTCGCGAGGCATACAGGAAAGAAGGGGACTTACGTTATCGTGCGCTTCGGGCTTTCGTACGAGATGATGTTCATCCGCAAAACCGCCGCGGGCTCTTTGTCCACTTTGTCCCATAAAGGCTGCTCTCCCAAGATGAGTGCTGAAGGGATGATTGACATTTTGGTGTGGTTCGCAGCCGTCGTGGACAGCACTTCCTACGGCACCGACCGCGTCGAGAACGCGGCGTCCAGCTCCACGGAGTCGGCGCAGCAGTGGTGGCTCGCGAACCCGAAAAAGAACGAGGCGCATTTCCTCTCAGACGAGGAGATCCAGGGCACCGCCGACCCTCTCCGCATCGAAAAATTCTTCGAGCATTACGGCGTCCGCTTCACGGAAGCCGAGGAGCCGGGGACGAACACCAGGAAGAGGAAGAGGAAGGGAGAGAAGAAGAAGAAGAAGAACGTGGACACGGCTCCTCGGATCGCAGACCTGCCCTACCGGCTCCGGGACCTGTTCGCTGACCGAATTGCTTCGAGACGGACGGCGGCTGAGCCGGTCACGCCGCTGCTCCCCAAGCACACAGAGGCAGCACACGGTGACGCGAGGAAGAGGCAAAAGACGGCGGCCAAGAAGAAATCGTCGTCGACGACGCCGACCAAGGAGTGGGTGTTCCGCGCGTCCCTCCATCCGCGCTACCGCAGATTCGTCAAGGGCCTGGAGCGTCTCTTCTCCTCCCTCGCCGAAACATGGCACCACATCATCCACACAGTTCTTAGGCTCCAATACGTCATGACCGAAGCCATGCAAGGCCGAATCCTCTCCGACAGAGACATCGAAGACTGTCCTGTCGCCGAGCTCATGGACGCCCACGTCGAGCGACTGACCCAAGGTCTGCTCAAGGCGAACGAGCATTTCCTGAGACCCCGCACGGATATGCGTGAAACCGCGAACAAAAGGAAGGCGAACAAGGACTTTTACAAGAAGGACAAGGTGCTGCTCGAAAAGGAGCTGAAGATCATCTGCAAGTACGAAGACCTCCTCATGTCCGCTAAGCCGTACGTTCTCGCTAAATTCCTACGTAAAAGCCGAATGTGAGAATTGAACTCACGACCTCCGCATTACAAGTGCGATGCTCTGCCACTGAGCTAATTCGGCGAAAAAACGGGCAAACTTGGTCGACGCCATTTTGTTCAAATGGGTGGGAAAATGGGGTGTGACACAAGCGGCCGCGTACTGAAAGTGGGAATCGAACCCACCACCTACTCGGTGTAAACGAGTCGTCATAGCCAACTATATATATATATATATATATATATATATATATCCATTTCAGCTACCCTATGCAAGACTCGAACTTGCAATCTTCCGCTTAGAAGGCGGACGCGTTGTCCAATTTCGCCAATAGGGTAAAAAAGAGTGTCAGCTGAGGGATTTGAACCCTCGCATCCG
>Ga0255755_1000409_pt1 | contig 45688 bp, 72 predicted proteins | sample 011ome_18_FD_179955 | JGI IMG/M metagenome (GOLD analysis project Ga0255755, IMG submission 179955) | Coastal salt marsh microbial communities from the Groves Creek Marsh, Skidaway Island, Georgia - 011501BT metaG (version 2) | ecosystem: Environmental > Aquatic > Marine > Intertidal zone > Salt... | reverse complement strand
GGGTTACGGTTGACGGTACAATTGATGGCGCAGTATACAGCGACTTCACTACTGCTACACTAGCTGTTTCTGATAACACTGGTCTTGATACATATCAGTACCGCGTGATTATTTCTGCTACAGGTGCTGATAGCGTAACATCTTCTGCGGCAACGTTGACAGAGGCATAATCTCATGACAATCTCACGAAGAGTGTTAGTAATTACTGAAGTGAAGGAAGATGGTACATCCTTCTTCAAGGATACGTATGAAGCTGCCTCTAGACAGGGAGAAGACTACGCTACCGAACTCAATGCAATATATGGCGTAGTCGCTGATGATACATTAGCATCTGATTGGTCACTGCACGATATGGGGGATGTAAATCCCCATAGAGATTGTGAGGCTAATTTGAACTGTCAACACGGCGCCGTATGGAGCACTGAGAACGCATTAGGTGATACGTTGGTAACATATTTTAAATGTTCCGAAGCAGATCCCATAGTGTATACTACGGATCATGCATTATTGGTAGAACGATTGGCGCACAATACTGAACATTCAGTCACTGTTACGTCTAAGCTATATCCTGCTGATGAGCATTTTACTATAGATTTTGACAACGAAATCACCTAGGAGTTAGAAAATGGCAGATCAAAAAATCAGTGAGTTGACCGCAGTTACTACAACCGCTAATACAGATAATATCGTATTAGCTCGTAGTAGTGCGAACAATAAGATTACAGTGGCTAATTTCTTTTCAGCAATTGCTACACCTGCCAGTTTCTCGGGTAAGGTATCGTTAACAGGAGCTGAGACAATAACCCAACCAGGTGCTGTCTCAGTTGCTACTAATATCAGTTACATTACGAATGCTACAAGTGCCGGTACACTGACTATTGCAGCTGGTGTAGAAGGCCAAATAAAGGTAATTATCTGCACATCTAACACAAGTAGCAATACATTAACATTGGATGACTCAGATTTAGCACAGGACACAATCGTATTTGATGCCGCTGGCAAGACCGCGACGCTTATATATACTAACACGAAATGGTATATGATAGGTGGAACGGCTACGTCAACGTAACCAATATGAATGACTGAACTAAATGATGAAAATTATTTAATTTTCGCAATTAAAAACTATAACAACCCGGCGTGTGAAGGGATGGCTGATATGGAAGATGACTTGAAAAGATTCAAGTATGTCAAAAGACTCTTCCGACGTTACGAAACTTCGGGTGTATTGAGTGAAAGATTAATACTCAATCACTTGACGGTGTTGTACAATGTTTTTGATAATGCGGCAACTCCCTTGCTTTTCTTTAGAATAGAAGAAAAGTATTGGGCGATTTTAAAGTCATTTCTAGTATTCATCAATAGAGTGCCACTAGAACAGATAGGAAGCAACGAGCCGTATATACCATTAGATGGGTATGTACTAGAAACACTGAGGAAGCTGTAATGTCACGTTTTGTAGATGCGGTAGTAGCATATAGAATACTCCGAATGTTGGCTACCCCAATTGAACGTAGCGATGCCTTCAGAATGGGTATCATTGATAAGGACGGAGAGAAGCTAAAAGATCCTCAGTCTTCCGAAGAACTCGACTCATATTCACTTCTACAAAGATTTGTATTCAAGGTGCAGAAAGCACTTATGAAATCCCCTGATCGAAACGCAAAAAGACTCTTGACATTTGCAGCCGCTATTGCTATACTGCGTGAATCATCAGAGATGGATCACGATCAGGGAGAACTGGAATCTCTCCTCGACCTTTATATGACAGAAGAAGCTGTTCAGGCACAAAGTAAACTTTTAGAACATAATGATATGCTCACATTCAAAAACTTTCATATGGAAGAAATGGGTGTAGGCGGTGGCGGCATTGCTGGTATAGGTACTGGACCCGCAGACCAAAGAGAGCCAGGTCGCGATCCAGTTTTCATGCCTATGGTTCAACGAAAGAAGAAACGAAAGAAGGAAAATGTCAACTAATAGCGAATACGAAACTCGATTAGCAATTGTCGAAAACGATGTGAAACAAATGGGGCAACTGTTTGACCGCATGGACACCGCTATTGAGAAAATAACTGACATTTCAAATGCAGTGAATCAAATGCTTGCTGTACACGAAGCAAAATTGAACACACATAGCACTAAACAAAACGAAATATTTTCGTTGTTTGAATCAAGACGAAAAGATGTTGAAAATTCTAATAAGGAAATACATTCAAGAATTACTACGCAGGGTAGAGAGTTGCAATCAGAGATGAAAGAGGACACCCGCAGAGTAATGGAAGCTATTGATCAACTCAAAAGTATGATAAGAAACAGTATCCGCGAGAGTGTGGAAGACGTTAACAAGCTAGAAGATAGAGTAGTACAACTAGAACAGCGACAATGGCTAGTTATGGGCGGTGCTATGGTAGTAGGTTTTCTCATTGCAAACGCTTCGACCATATTGGAAATGATTTCTTGACATCTTAGTCAGTATGCAGTATAATACTTGTTATGAGCTTATATATTGATATCAAATTTCTGACGCAAATCACCCATCGTTTCGAGCTATTCAAGAAGAAAGATAACTTTCTCTGGAATGTTCGTTGCCCTATCTGTGGTGACTCACAAAAAAACAAACGCAAGATGCGAGGTTACTTCTTTCGCAAAGGAGAAGACCTGATGTATAAGTGCCACAACTGTCAACACAGCGCACACTTTGGGTCTATGCTCAAGCAGCTAGACGGACTGTTGTACAAAGAATATGTCCTAGAACGTTATGCTACAGGTGGCAGCGCGAAGAAGTTTGGCACTGAAGCTAGAGTGAAGACAGTGTTTGACAATCCCCCTCCCTTTAAGCCTCTATGGCAGAATCTTTTTGACTCAGTATACTCACTACCTTATGATCATGAGGCAGTAGAATACTGTGACTCTCGGATGCTTCCTGATGAAGCTACAAAGCGACTGTACTACATTTCTGATGTGCGAGACATTGTGCAACTGAATAACAAGTACAGGGCATCAATAACAACTAGCGAACCTAGACTTGTGATACCCTTCTGCAATGAGCATGGGAGACTCACAGGCGTCACCTTACGAGCGATGAGAGGTGAAGCGTTACGATACATCATGGTAAAAGTAGATGAGTCTGCTCCTACAGTATTTGGACTCGATACGGTTGATAAGACACAGCCTATCACTGTAGTTGAGGGTCCTCTTGATAGTCTATTCTTAGACAACGCTATTGCATGCGCAGGTGTTGCTTTCAATCAGATTGAACGATTGAACTTGCCTTTATCGCTCACTACTATTGTGTTTGATAATCAGCCTAAGAATTTAGAGCTATGTAAACTGATGTATAAGTATATCAAAGACGGGTTTTCTATATGTATCTGGCCTGACTCAATCGCAGGTAAAGACATAAATGAGATGGTTCTAGACGGCATGAAGCCCCTAGAAATTCAGAAAATTATAAATGATAATACATATAAAAATCTCACAGCAGAACTAAAATTTACTAACTGGAAGAAATGTTAATTATGAGCAAGGTCAACCTGATCGCATTGAGCAAGCCAAATGCAACAACAGACTGCAACACCGCCGAAGAGCTGGTAGCATATGCGGCTAGAGTGAGCAACCCAGCTAACCAATCGAACAAAGAAACAGCACCGAAATTACTGAAATATTTAATCAACGAAAATCACTGGTCTCCTTTTGAAATGGTTCACATGACAATTGAGATTACAACAACACGGGACATCGCAAAGCAAATACTGCGCCATCGTAGTTTTAGCTTCCAAGAATTTAGTCAACGTTATGCTAAAGCTACTAATTTTGTAGAGCGAGAATGCAGAATGCAAGATCCAAAGAATAGACAAAACTCTATTGAGTTGGATCAGCATCCTTTGTACAAAGAAGGTGATAGGATCGCTGAAGATTGGAACATGAAGCAGAAAGATCTTATTAGAAGAGCGCAAGAGACTTACGAATGGGCCCTAGATAAGGGTATCGCAAAAGAACAAGCAAGAGCCGTTCTACCAGAAGGCAACACAGAAACCGTTCTGTATATGGCAGGTAGTTTGCGATCATGGATTCACTACTGTGAGTTACGCATGGGAAACGGTACGCAGAAAGAACACGCAGAAATTGCATCCGCTTGCTGGTCCATCATGGGGGCACATTTTCCCTCAGTCATTTCAGCACTAAATGATATCATCATTCAAAAATAAAGAGAAACATATGGCAAAACAAGAATATATGGGGCTACAAATAGATTTATCACGCGATGAACTATTTGATAAGCTAGGCGCTCAACGTCTACAAGAAAGTTACATGCGTGACGATGAGACTAGCCCTCAACATAGGTTTGCCTATGTCAGCAAACAATTTGGATCATCACCTGAACACTCACAAAGATTATACGATTATGCGTCGAAACACTGGCTTTCTTATTCAACCCCAATTCTCTCGTTTGGTAAAAACAAAAGAGGCATGCCTATATCTTGCTTCCTTAATTTCATCGAAGACACTGCTGAAGGACTTGTTCAAAACTATTCAGAAACATCGTGGCTCAGTATGCTTGGTGGCGGTGTTGGTATTGGCTTTGGTATTCGCAGCGCAGGCGACAAGTCAACTGGTGTCTTACCTCACCTCAAAACATACGATGCAAGTACCCTGGCTTATCGACAAGGCAAAACTAGACGCGGAAGTTATGCCGCTTACCTCGATATCAGCCATCCAGATATACTCTTGTTCCTCGATATGCGTAAGCCCACTGGTGATCAAAATCTGCGTTGCCTAAACTTACATCACGGTATCAACATCACTGACAGATTCATGGAAATCATTGAACGATGTATGGTTGACCCAGAAGCAGATGATGGCTGGAACTTATGTGACCCACACTCCGGAGCTATTCGTGAGACTGTATCAGCCAAGTACTTGTGGCAGAAGATACTAGAATTGAGAATGGAAACAGGCGAACCGTATCTACATTTCATCGATACAAGCAATCGAACGATGCCTCAGTTTCAGAAAGATTTGGGACTGAAGATTCATCAAAGCAATCTATGCTCTGAGATCATTCTACCTACAAACGAGCAACGAACCGCAGTGTGTTGCCTTTCATCTGTCAACTTAGAACACTACGATGCATGGTCAAAAGACCCACAGTTTCTAAAAGACATGGCAGAAATGCTAGATAATGTGCTACAGTACTTCATCGATGAAGCTCCTGATACTGTAGCCCGTGCAATATTCTCTGCTACACAAGAACGTAGCATTGGTATCGGCGCACTAGGCTTTCATGCCTACCTGCAAAAGAAAAATCTTCCTTGGGAAAGTGCTGTAGCCAAGGGTGCAAACATGAGAATGTTCAAACTGATAAGAGGAAAGTTAGATGAAGCGAATTTACAACTTGGGAATGCTAGAGGTGAGGCTCCTGATGCGAAGGGCACAGGGCGAAGATTTAGTCATGTTATGGCTATCGCTCCCAACGCTAGTTCTAGTATTATTATGGGAAACACTTCGCCGTCCATTGAGCCATTTAGGGCGAACGCTTACAGGCAAGACACCATATCGGGTGCCTTCCTCAACAAAAATAAGCATTTGGATGGTCTTATTAAAGAGCGAATTTCAGCAGGTGAAAAAGTCGATTATGATGAAACTTGGTCGTCAATCATAGCAAACGATGGTTCTGTACAGCAACTGTCCTTTTTGACTGATTGGGAAAAGGATGTGTACAAGACAGCTATGGAGATTGATCAACGCTGGGTGATTGAACACGCGGCTGATCGACAGAAGTTTATTGACCAAGCGCAATCACTCAATCTATTCTTCCGCCCTGATGTGAACATCAAGTACCTACATGCTGCACACTATCTAGCGTGGAAGCAAGGTCTGAAAACGCTGTACTACTGTCGTTCCGAGAAGTTGGGTAAGGCAGACAAGGTGTCGAAGCGAGTTGAGCGACAAATAATCAAAGAAATTGATATGCAGAGTTTGATTGATGAAGACAATTGTGTGGCGTGTGAAGGCTGAAGTAATTGCAGATGCTATCCCCCACGATAAACGCATAGCCGTTTCAGTATCAGGTGGTTGGGATAGCGCGGTGCTGTGGCACATCGTGTATAACGAGTGCAAGAAAAGAGGACAGGAGTGCAAACCGTACACTGTCCCTAAGATAGATGGTGCTCAAAGATGGGCTAATGAAGTCATAAAGCAATCTGGCTATGAAGGTGAAACTACACTTGTAGGCAGCGTCACTGCTGAAGATGTATCTAGGTATGTGAGAAGTGGGCTTTGGGAGATCATCAAAGACAATCACGCTGATGTAGTATATGTAGGTACGAATAAGTATTATGATGGCATGGCACCTGAGCATCAGCGGCAGCATCCTAGCAGCTGGGGAGCAGAGCATTTATGCATTCAGCCCTTCTTTGATTACACTAAGGATGTAACGGTACAATTAGCCTTTGATTTAGGCATTGCGTATGATATAATGAACATCACGCATTCTTGCACTGAGAAAGATGAGGGTAGATGCGGGTACTGCCCTTGGTGCAAAGAACGTGCATGGGCTTTTAACGAAATTGGGAGGAAAGATGAAGGTATTAATTAAATCACGCGACGATTGCAAATTTTGCACTGAAGCTAAAATGTTTCTACAGGGTATGGACATTGAGTATACTGAGGAAGAACAGCCTGAGGGTAGAGTGCCTCAAATCTACATCGATGATGAGTTTATCGGTGGTTACACCGAACTGATCGAATGGGCAGTAGAAAACTAGAAACTATAAATACGTTGCTCGTTATGAACACTAACATCGAAAGGACACATATGGCGAAGAAATTAAATCTACAAGATAACCGAGATTACTTTAAACCTTTTAACTATCCATGGGCATATGACGCATGGCTAAAGCATGAGCAATCACACTGGTTGCACACCGAAGTCCCTATGGCTGAAGATGTCAAGGACTGGAAGAATCGACTAAATGAAGCTGAGAAGGGCTTCCTAACGAACATCTTTAGATTTTTTGTACAAGGCGATGTTGATGTAGCAGGTGGGTATGTCACAAACTATTTACCTTACTTCCCACAGCCTGAAGTACGCATGATGTTGTCAGGATTCGCTGCCAGAGAAGCACTGCACGTTGCAGCATACGCACACTTGATTGAGACCTTAGGGATGCCGGAGAGCACCTATAACGAGTTTCTAGAGTATGATGCTATGAAAGACAAGCATGATTACTTCACTAATTTAGCAAACACTAATGGCACAAAAGAATCTGTAGCAACCAATATCGCAGCATTCTCTGCATTCACTGAGGGTATGCAATTATTCTCCTCTTTCATTATGTTGTTGAACTTTCCGCGTCATGGTAAGATGAAAGGCATGGGTCAGGTCATCACTTGGTCAATTGTTGATGAGACAATGCATGCTGAGTCAATGATCAAACTGTTCCGAACATATGTAGAAGAGAACTTAGATCTATGGAACGACGATCTAAAAGGTAAGATCTACACAATTGCAGAACAGATGGTTGAACTTGAAGAGAAGTTTATCGATCTCGCCTTTGCGTTGGGTCCAATGGAAGGCCTGACTCCAGAAGATGTTAAGAAATATATCAAGTATATCTGTGACCGCAGATTGATAAGTCTTGGACTTAAGGGCATTTACAAAGTGAAGAAGAATCCTCTACCATGGGTAGAAGAGATGATCAATGCGCCTACGCATACAAACTTTTTTGAGAACCGAGCAACTGATTATGCTAGAGGTGCATTGTCAGGTGACTGGTCAGATGTGTGGAACGCGGCGTGAAGACAAGATTATTAGAATGCGAGGCATGCGAGTCCTCATTTTGTATCGAGCATACAATGGATGATAAATTCTATCCAGTTGAGTGGTGCCCGTTTTGCGGTGCATCACTTGACATAGAAGACTCGATTGATGAGGATTGGTTAGACCCAGACGAGACTGTTGAATCCTAAGAATATATTGAAATACTCTTTTTCAGCAGTGATTGACTATAAATAAAAGTTTAAACTGTAGGAGATTGATTCAATGAATGGAAAAGGTAGCACCCGGCGTAAGGCATTTGTAAATAACGAAACGTTTGCAAACAACTGGGACGAGATATTTGTTAAAGACAAGACTTCCCACATACGAGATGAGCAGAATTTTAAATTTAAACAACAAGATCTCACGGAACTGAACGGCGACGGCAATCGTGAGCGTGGTCGCTATGGTGAAGATGAGTCATAGTATGAGGTAATATGAGCGAAAAATATTGTGCAATGCCTTTCAAGTGGGCAGTGTTTCTACAAACAGGAGAGCAAGTGATATGCAATCCTACATGGGGGACACACCCTAAGCTGTCAGGCGACACAATAGTTGAGCGTTTCAATAGCCCTGAGATCAATGCAATCAGGGAGAGCGTACTCGACGGCTCATATAGTTACTGTGGCGACAACTGCCCTTACCTGAAAACATACAGGGAGGGTGGTTCTCCTCGAGTCTTCTATCCTAAAGAAGCACTGCAAATTGAAGAATATCCTAGCGCAGTAGAAATGTGCGAGGATGATGTTTGCAATCTAGCATGCCCTACATGTAGAAACGATTTCATATTAGAGAGCAAACAGCAGAGAGACTCCTACGACGAGGTTCAGGAGTTTTCTGACAAGATAAAGTTTCTAGCAACTACAGCTTCGGGCGACCCTCTTTACAGCAAAAAATCATTTGAGATGCTAAAGAACATTAGCAGAGAAACTTACCCACAACTGATGCAGATACGAATGCATACCAATGGGCTGTTGCTGATGCAGAAGTGGGAAGAGATCAAACATTTAGCAGAAGATTTTATCCTAGACCTAAACATATCTATGGATGCTGCACGTTATGACACATACAAGGTAGTGCGCAAGGGAGGCAACTTCGACTTGCTCATGCGCAACCTAGAATTCATGAATGAAAAGTCCGTCGGCAATCTTACAATATGGTACTGTGTGCATGATTTGAATTTCAGAGAGATACGAGAATGTTATGACCTAGTGGAACGCACACTGACCAATCACAATGTTAAGTACAACTTTTTTAATGTAGAGCATTGGTCGCAAGATCCTGCACTATACAAGCGTCAGAAGGTTGACAACTTACTGCACCCAGATCACGCTGAGTATCAGGAACTTGTGACACAGTTTAAAAATGATCTAGCATCTGAGATACAATCAGGGAAAATTGTACATAATCTATAGCAATAAATAGTGCATTACACTATGAGATTGTTATGGCAAAGAAGAAGAAAGAGAAGCAAGTACACCGCGTCTATTGTACATACTTTCCCAACGGTGATTACTATATAGGTTATAGTGGCAAGACGCAGAAACTTTATGAGAAATACTATGGCTCATCCAAATATGTGCTACAGTATGAAGGTGAATTAGTGAAAGAAACTATTGCTGAATTTGAAATGAAGTCCTGGGCTAAGATGCAGGAGTTTTTGTTACAATGGCAGCAACGACACGATCCTAAATGTTTGAATTCAATGTTGAATATCAGACTAAACAAAGAGCCACTCGCTAACTTTGTTCCTATAGACTGGAGCCCGAAATGCCATTTATAATCTTGCTTGCAATATCCGCCCTCGGAGTTTCCGCTGTAGCTGGGTACTTTTCTATCGTAGGTCTGATGGCTATTTTCCCTGCTGCGGCGTATTCTATTGCAGCAATGGGTGTAGTGTTAGAGGTTGCTAAACTAGTAACAGCATCATGGCTGTACCGAAACTGGGAGACTGCAAACCTACTGATCAAACTATACTTTGTGCCAGCAGTTATTGTACTGTCCATTATCACATCTATGGGCATTTTCGGCTTTCTATCTAAGGCTCACATTGATCAAGGCATTGAAAGCGGTGATGCGACTGCGAAGATAGAACGGATTGATACTCGCATAGCATCAAACGATAAAGAGATACAACGCGCACAGACTACCCTAGACAACTTCGACGCGACACTAGATCGATACACTGAGCTAGGCTATGTGACAAGAGGATTGGACGCGAGAAACGAACAGAAAGAAGAGCGCACGGCAATGCGAGCTATAATCGATGCGGCTGAAGATGCAAATGATTTACTCTATGACACTCGCTCGGAGTTACAGTCTGAAGTACGAGCGTTTGAAGTAGAAGTAGGACCTATCAAATACATAGCAGACCTGATATATGACAATGGCAGGGAGAATCTAGAGGCGGCAGTCAGGGCAGTCATCATTGCGATAGTACTAGTGTTTGATCCTCTTGCTATTCTACTAGTGGTTGCTGCTAATATGCAGTACATGGCGCACACAGGCGGTCGTATAGAGTTTTTATCGCTTAGTGACGATGCAACAGAAGCTGAAATGATGGTAGAGCCTGAGCCAGAAGCATCCTCAATGCGAGACGAAATCATGGATGAAGACAAGGCGCTATTGACTAAGGTAGCAAACGGGGTATCTCTCAACCCGGCTGAAAGAAAGAAGCTAAAAAACTTAGATTGGTTGGTTGACAGGAAAAGCTAAATTATGTGGAATTATGATGATGTAAACTTTGTGAATATAGAACTGTCCAGCCTCTGCAATTCTATATGTGCTTGGTGTCCTCGATATGAGGACATGTCCAGCGTTGTCAACAAACAACTTAAACCTACATACATAACCTTTGATCAATTCAAGGATTGGTTTCCTGCTGACTTTTGTGCCCGCATTGACAACTGGACCTGCTCTGGTGATTATGGTGATGCTGGAACAAACCCAGATCTGCTGCTGATACTAGATTATGTGCTGACACACAACCCTGAAGCCTCAGTGCATCTTAATACCAACGGGGGTATGCGCAATTCCAATTGGTGGGGCGAACTAGGAAAACTATTCTCACACCGAGAGCAGCGCAAGATGATATTCTCCATCGACGGGCTAGAGGATACAAATCATCTTTACCGCAGAAATGTCAAGTGGGATAAGGTAATGGCAAATGCTGGAGCGTTTATCGACAACGGCGGCAATGCATACTGGGACTTTTTGATATTCAAGCACAACGAGCATCAGGTAGCGGACGTAAGGTATCTAGCGTGGGAGATGGGCTTCCTAGATGTGACTGTGAAATATCCTAAGGGATTTGAGAAAGGCAACATGAAAGTCAAGGATGCCGACTACAATGTGCTGTATGAATTAGAACCGATTGATGAGAGCTACATACAAAATACATACCCTGCAACCCCTCCTAATTATAAGGCAGAAGATGTTCAATACATTACAATCAAAGAAAAGGTAGAAACACGGTATGCAGACACACCAGGAGACATCAAATGCTTCTCACATCGTAATGGTGTTGAGATACGCATAGCCGCTGACGGCACAGTGTACCCTTGTGTGCATTTCGGACATCTGAGTATGCACCCAAGATTCAATCAATTGTTCCCGAAAGCACAGATGATTGACATATTCAAGGACAAGCGATTGTCTCTGCATGACAGATCTCTTAAAGAAATACTCGCAGACGACCCTTATAAATGGGTGCATGATAGCTGGGAGTCTAAATCCTGTGTTGTCTGCTGGCAGAACTGTGGGGTGTCAACAGACAAGCAAACGGTAATGGAACAAATATATCAAAACGAAGGAAAAATTCATGGCACAGTCTAAAATTCTAATTGTCGGCGGTGGTTCTAAATTTGGCGCACAGTTGGCGACAACAGCAAAAGAATACGGTGATGAGGTCCACGTTATTACAGGCAATACGGATATTGAAGCTGACCGAGTTATACCTGTTAACTGGCATCATGTATCAACAGGCGATATCATACCAAAGATTGACAAGGATTATGATGTAGTGGTGTTCAATCAAAATGGTGGGGGGTCGCCTAATGACATCGTACAAGAAAACGTACAACTAGAACATTGGAACCGTGCATTCTTTAACAATGTACAACTATCATATTATATCGCACAATACATAGAGGTTACAGAGAACTCTAAAATTGTTTGGATGTTATCTCCAGTGCTACACCCAAGTGCAAGAACCGATGGTTTCATTCTAGGTGGTTACGCGGCGGATAAGGCATATAGCTATCACATGATGAAATCATTCTCTACCCAGAAGAGTAAAAATTACTATGGTCTAGCGCCAAAACACTTCGGCAACTCGCCGTTCTTTGCGCCTGTAATGTATGAAACTATAATGAAACTAACCTCAGATAGGTCAGGTAAACTGTTGAATGAAACCGGTGAACCGTGGAGCTAACTTTTCATGGCGTAGAGTGGGAAACGATTAACAATTCTTTCTCTGATCGATACATGTCTCTGTTGGAAAATCAACTGTGGGAGTCTGAAGAATACTATGAGGATGATGTCAGGCTAGAGTCAATTGAAGCCGAGATTCATGAGACCTGCAATGAGTTGGATATCGTGTATACTGATATTAATACGTTGCATGAAGAAACGGTTGATAATAGAGCTAACAATCAACTGTACTCTAAGCTGAATGACTTGATTCACTATTATGAGAGAGTCGAGCAATCCTATCCTCCCAGATGGGGATACAGAAACGGCAACTCAGCTATAGAATTGCAGGATAGTGATTACGATTTCTTTACAGTAGATAGAAAATACGGATACCTGTATGTCATGTATCCTCATGTCGCAAGGCATTTCGCGGAAGCAGTAATGTCTGATGATCCTCATGGTACGATTGAACCACAGACTCTAGCGCGACCAAACTTTTTCTGTTGGTTGGGATCAGATATGATAGTTGAGGACAAGTTTATGCGCCGCGCAAAGAACTTTATTGATAAATATGATTTATCTTATGACCTGACAGATAAGACATTGGCAGTAGGGTACATCCCTTTTGCAAGACTGAGAAAGGATGTGCCCAATCTACAAGAGAAATTGCAATGGATCAAGTGATTAATTCCGAATGGTCAAACACTTTATTGACATGGTGTTGCATTCTAGTTATAATGATACACTCAATTAAACGGAGATAGAAGATGGGTATCAAAGAAACGCGCGATGAACTAATCGCTCTACTACAGGCTGGTGAAGTCACGATCAACTTCCAAAAAATGGATGAAACTGAGAGAGAATTTGTTGCTACATTAAAAGAAGGTGATGTTCCTGCTTTGACTGAAGCAAATGATTCTAACTCTGATAAAAAGAAGCGTGACGATCAGATTGTGGTATGGGTTCCTGCATTGCTTGGTTGGAGAACGGTCAAATTAGACCGAATCAACTCAATTACTGCTTGACATTAGACTCCTGTTACTATATAATACATAGTAACAATCAAAGGAGTCCATCATGGCACGACAAAGACAAGAACCAGAGCAGAAAAAGGTACGCAAAAAACGCAAGCCGATGACTGTTGAACAAAAGGCAGCTGCCGTTGAACGTCTAGCTAAGGCTAGAGCAGCGCGGCAAGCTGCTAATCCCCCTCAGTACAAAAACATTCACCCTAAGGTCCTTGCATTGGATGAAGACGATTCGCTCTCATTCAACAAGGTCCGTGAGTGGATCAAATTCAACAAAGATTTGCTATCATCTCACGGGCGCGAGATACGATCAGGAATAAAAGGTGCTGAAGCTAAGGCTGCATCTGTTTCTGCCTACATCAATGCTATGAACGCATATTTGCAAGGCGGTGATTGGATTGATAACTATTACGGCAGAGACCGAGAGCATAGAATGACATGGCGATCTGTTGCTATGGCATACTACCCTGATGGCGAACCTAAACGTACTAAAGGTATCTATTATCCTGATGTAGGATATGTCTGGGGTGAGCAGCCTGAAGGTCTTGAGGAGTTAATGGCATGATAGTAGTAGATTTCAATCAAACCGCGATTTCGACCTTCATGGGCGAGATTCGCGGCAGAACTGATGTTGAGGTAAATGTACCTCTGTTACGACACATGATTCTGAATGCCATACGTGGATACAAGACTAGGTTCGGCAATGAGTTTGGTGATCTTGTCATCGCATGCGACAATCGACACTATTGGCGCAAGAAAGTGTTCCCTTACTACAAGGCCTCCCGCAGAAAAGTGCGCGACGATTCAGGCTTTGATTGGCCTAGCATCTTTGAAGCACTGAACGCGATACGCAATGAGATAGATGAGTTCCTACCTTACCCTGTGATCGATGTAGATGGTGCTGAGGCTGACGATGTTATCGGCGCACTAGCGGCGTACAGTCAAACCGCTAAAGAAGGCGTGTTGTTCGAGGAAGCTGAGCCGTTATTGATTATATCTGGTGACCATGACTTCAATCAATTGCAGAAGTGGCCAAACGTGCATCAATACTCACCTGTCAAGAAAAAGATGATAAAGATTGAAGAATCGGCACATGCTATTTTGATGGAACATATCATCCAGGGTGACAAGGGTGATGGTGTGCCTAATATCTTGAGCGACGATGATACCTTTGTCACTGATAAGAGGCAAAAGCCAATTCGCAAGGTTCTATTGGCTGAGTGGAAGAAGATGTCACCCGAGGATTTTGTGACAGGTGATATGGCTGCTGGCTATGTGCGCAACAAGCAACTTGTAGATCTAAGCATGACTCCAGCGGATATAAAGGAAGAGATTATATCGTCATATCAACGGCAACTAAATAAAGATAAGGGTCAACTCTTAAATTATTTTATTAAATACAAATTGAAAGGCATGATTGATGTCGCGGAGGATTTCTAAGAATGAAGTTTAGACAAGTGGACGAAGGGTTTGAATGGGTATTCAAAGCTGAAGGTGTAGACGCACAGGTAGCAAGGCTCAAGCAATGGGCAGAAAACAACCAGACCTTGGTGTCTATCGTGCGATGGGGTGTTGGAGCGCAAAAAGTTGACTGGGGGCTGCCCAGCGGTATGCCAGATACAATCAAACTGGATGAAGATATCCCTGCAGGAATGAGTGATACAACTATCCAGATGGAATGGAGACGTATAAATGCATTCTCTGATCCTAATGGCAATATGCAAAAGCTGGTTGATTGGAAGCGAGAGGCTAACTGGATGCAGGTATTGGAAGGCTTACATCATATGGAAGCTAAGTGGTTGACGGCTGCTAAAGACGGGACGCTGCTAGAGCTATGTCCTCAGTTAGAGACTCTGTTGCCCGCATTGGGTATAGAGGAGTATAATGTCCCTGTAAAAAAGAAACCGCGAAAGAAAAGGTCTCCAAAGAAATCAGTCGCCTAGTCAGGGCGATATGGGTCATAGTAACGACCCCATTGCCAATCCGCTGGTAGCTCAAATCCATCTAATTCAACGAGATGCATTTTGCCAGTGGGTTCGACGCACCACTTTCGCTTAGATCTACTGTAGGCTGATTCACGAATCTTGCGTATTGTAGAAGGCTTATGCTTTCTACCGTACATAGGGTTAAACTCACCTCGACGGGTGCCTTTCATAGTCTTGGATACTTTATCTCGGAACTCCTGACTGCGCCCTTTCTGCACTGCTGGGTGATTCTCTCCTAGCTTGGCTTCTCTAATACGTTGTCTTCCTTCTGGAGTGTGCCAAGCTGTCCTGTCTCTACAGCGGTCTACAATAGGAAGGTTTTGCTTGTTAGCAATGATCACATAGTCTCGCACACCTTCTACAGTGGACTGCTTGATGATCATCTCGCGTGGCTTGGGGACCTCTTGTAGGGTGTTTTCATCGACAATCCAGTACTCGGATCGCGTCAGGAAGAGAAAAAACCTGCTTGCTCTAGCCATATTGTATATACTCAAATCAATGGTTATTGCATATTTATATAACAAAAGGATCTAAAAAAAGGCGAAAAAAAGGTTGCGAAGGGCACCAATATAGCATATAATAGTGTTTCAAAAGTCGAGTTGAGAGAGAAAATATGATTATATCAACACAGATAGCCCGAGCATTCAATAAAGCAGTAACCAGTACTGAGAACCTGTGGGAAGATGGATCAGTTAATTGGAACTATGTGGATGCAGATGTACACATGAACATGCTGGGCAAAGCGCCAGACAACTATACAGATCAGTTTGATTACCTGGCTGATTGCTACACTGGTTACGTCAGTCCAGCAGACCGCATAGTACAGCTCTGCTGACTCTAGGCTGCTCCGAGTCTCAGGTTCTTAGAATTTCAATTGCTGCAATGAAAAGGCTTTAAATATGTACTACACTCACACGGTCAACCCTATTGGATGCTTCACTGAGAAGGATCATGGACAGTACTTTGAGTACTCTAATAACACTGATAGGGTAGAGAACTGTAGCGAGTGGTGCTGCTTTCCTCATCTAGTGTGGGTCGGTGACACGGCTGGTGGTGCTCCTGGCTATCGTTATGCGACTGTCAAAAAGACCGTTGCTTACATCGTTGTGGACGAGGACGAGTCCGGTCGCCCAGTCATTGAGAAATGGCAACTAAAGAAAAACAACCCTTACGAGGTGCTCGAGGTGACTAACCCAGAGCTTATTCTGGACCCTTCTAAGCCTGCTTATATGATCAGAACGTTATAAGCATATAACAAAAGGTTCTAAGAAAACGTGATAAAAAGGTTGCGTTTAGGGTCAGATTGTCATATAATAGTAGTTCAAAAGTTGAGAGAGAAAAGTTATGCGATATACGAAAAAAGAATTTCTTCAGTTGCTAGAAACAAAACTCAAGTCTGAGGTATGCCCTATTCGCATCGCACAACTTGAAATGAAGATATTCAAATTAAAGTTGGAGTCAGCAGTTATGGTGTAGCGTTACGGCAGGAGCGCGGCTGTGTCGATACCGCGCATGACTGTTTCTTTTTTTATTGTTAGGATGTGAATTTTATGGCTTATATATCAGCAACTGAAGTTAAGGCGATTCGTGAAGAACTCAAGAAGGAGTTCCCTAAGTATCGTTTCTCGGTTCGTAAATCCTCTGGCGGACTAGCCGTTTCCGTCTCTCTCACTAAAGGGCCCAAGGGTCTGCTAGAAACTGTCGGTGAGCAATTCACTGGCTCTGGTTTTCAGTCTATCAACCACTATCATACGAACATGTATGGCGAGTACAAGGGTATGTTTGACAAGATCCTTACCACTATCAAGTCTGCCCCTGCTAAAGTGGGTCGCGGTTGGTATGACAACTCCGACGCAATGGTCGATTACTTCGACACTGCTTTCTATATACATATGGAAGTAGGCCGATACGGCAAAGGGTACACAACGGTTTAGGAGATACAATGAAAAAATTAGCAATTGCCGCGGTAATCATCGCGGCTTTAGGTGTTTCACAATCAGTAGAGGCTAGTAGCACTAGTGACAAGGTTGCTATCGGCGTTACTGGCATCCTAGTTGGTAAGTGGTGGAGCGACAGGCAGTCGTATAGTCCAGCGTACTCTGGCTATGAGGAATACTCTAGCATGGGTTATTACAGTTCCTCAGGAACATGGTATCCCTTTGATAAGCGGTACCCTCGTTTCAGATGTCGAGGCAACCGCATAGATTGTGCATACCAGATGGGTGTGTATGAGCGAGAACGCGCAGCCTTTAACGAAGCAAAGCGTCAGGCGTATGAGTGCGGTAGATGGGGCAGGTGTAAATGATTGTACTAACTGACATAGACGGATGTGTACTTGACTGGGAAGAAGGCTTTACAGTATGGATGGATCATCGCGGTCACACCCAGGTTCCTGGATACAAGGAGCACTACGGCATCGACACTCGGTATGGCATGGAGAAGTCGTTGTCAAAGAAACTAGTCGAGCAATTCAACTCTTCGGCTGCAATAGGCTTTCTTCCTCCGCTCCGTGACGCGCAGTACTATATCAAGCTGCTGCACGAAAAGCTACAGGTCAAGTTTGTAGCGGTCACTAGCCTAAGCGACGATCCTTATGCAAAGAAACTGAGAGAGCGCAACCTTGCTAAGTTATTTGGCGATAACACTTTCGAGGAAGTTATATGCTTGCCTTGTGGTGCTGACAAGGATGATATCCTCGAGGAGCTACAGGCAAAGTATGCTGACAGTATCTGGATCGAGGACAAAACTACAAACGCTAGGGTAGGTGCTGCTCTAGGTTATGAAACTTTATTGATCGAGCATAAATATAACATGCACGACCAAGGAGACTTCACTCTGGTGAAGGGCTGGGAAATGATTTACAACTATATAGAGGTAAACTATGAGCGTTTATGCACTGGAACAGTTTGAATCTTTTTGTCGCAAGATGTACCATAGGAACTGCGAGGAGCGCGGTGAATGGGGTGATGAATTATTGACCTACGAGGAATACACGAACAATAATCGTGGCTTCCTAATTCACATTTACGAGCAACTGGAAGATGAGTCTTTCGGTGAAGCATTAAAAAAAGGGAGCCTTAAGGAATGGATGAGATCACTCTAACTGCAATAACATTTACCTGCACTTTCATATCGTACTACACAGGCAGATACTTCGGTGGTGCCAAAGGTCAGGCTGTAGGCATGGCTATTGTTATGTGCTGGCTAAAACAGCGACCTGAATCTTGGGCGAACTGTGAGAAGGACTTCTACAGGGATATGAGAAACCTCTAAATGGAAGACTTTTATTATTACGCCAGTGGACAGGAAGTCGAACCTTATTCAGCTAAATTCATAGAGTCCGACACGGAACTACGGTACGAATTCAACAAGGAAAACGAACCAGAAGAGCTTCTAGCCAATGGCTGGGAAGAGATGTCTAACGGCGAGTATCCCTGGAGTATAACAAGTCCCCTTGATCATGACACCGTGGACATTAGGTATCGAATCAACAAACACGGATTCCGCTGCAATGAAATGCCCTTTGCTGCTGCACCACGCGCGGTGATCGCATTAGGGTCTAACATGGCTTTCGGTGTAGGCGTACCAGAACCCATGACTTGGCCTCATCTAGTGGCTAGTAAGCTAGGGCATCGTGCAATCACACTAGCTAAACCCAATTCGTCGCTAGAATCGCAGTATAGGCTGCTTCTCGCGTGGTTACCGCAGCTACAGTCGGAGTATGTAGTATTGCAGGAGCAGCATGACTCCTTGAGCCAATGGGAGCGATTTGAGGGTGAGGAGCTTATAAGCGAATTCATCCCAGGTGATGTGCGACCAATGGAAAAGATTAGACGGGACATGGTACTCAGGGCTATGCAATCATTGTGTAATCAGTTTAACTCTACCTTTATTCACATATCTCCTGAGGTAGAACTACTCGACGAGCCTGACTACGGCAGAGACCTAATGAGTCCTGGTAGAAGGCAGCATCGATATGTCTCATACCAAGTACTGAAGCGCATGGGGCAACTTGATTGATAAAACGCCCTCGAAGTATGCTATTCGGATCTGAACCTTGTAACTACAACTCTGCATGGATGACAGGTGATACCGAGGAGATGTATCTCAACCAAGACCGTGATGCACTGAAAACTCACGGCTGGGATAACAAGGCTAAAGCATACAGCCTAAATTACACTACCAATGAGTATGGCTTCAGGGAAGAGCGAGACTACCGACTCCAAGGCGACATGGCTCTAGGCTGTAGTTTCACATATGGCATGGGAGTGCATAAGGAAGACACTTGGCCTAGTATGTTGGGGGGACTGACTGATAGACACATCTACAACTTCGGTATGCCTGGACATGGGCTGATGGGCGCGTTTCGTATAGCGATGCATTTTGCTCTACTGCTCAAGCCCAAGAATGTCTATATCCTAGCTCCAGGGTTTGATCGCATAGAGTATTTTTACCCTCACGATTCTACTTGGGCGCCACACGGGGGTTGGAGTGACCCGTCTGATGAAGTAGCCATGACAATGTTGAGTCAGGAGAATGCCTTTTTACTAAACTCCACGGCTCTATGTGGCATCAAGGGTATTTGTGACTCAATTGGTGCTAACATGTATATGATACACCCTGCTATTGGAACGCAAGGGGGACACGCTATTGGCGTTATGGGTAGAGACCTAGTACACCCAGGTAGACTGGTTCAGAAGGAGTATGCCAAGCTGTTCGTTTCTGCTGACCCCTGGACATTCACACATCAAAACATCGGAGCGGCATTCACACTACCCGATCCTACGCACTCTCCTGTACTCTTTCCTGAGTAAATCCACATCGCTGTATATACGAAAAAGTTATAAGCATATAACAAAAGGTTCTAAAAAAAGGTGAAATAAAGGTTGCGAAAGTCACCAATACCTAGTATAATAGTGTTTCAAAAGTTGAGAAGAAAAGGAAAATCATATGACACTATCAGAAGGCTTAGTAGCTCAGATCTCAAAAGAGGCTCTGGAATTGATGGAAGGCGAGAAGCTAACTGCTCTTGTCCCTTCTTCATCGTGCTACTCCTCAATGCAGAGTGAGTATTGGTTAGAAGGTCGTCCTGCTGTTCAGGTCGCGATTCAACGTTTAACTGCTGAGTATTTCAGCGTGGAGAGTGTGTAATGGAAAAGCAACTACAAAAGCTGGTTGAGGAGATCAACAAGGACTACCTAAGATTCATGCCGCCCACGTCTGAGGTTCGTGAGAAGATGGCCTCTGAATTTGTAATGTCGCTTGAGATTCTTGAAGGTCGTAAGTACTACAAAATCATCAAGGGAGGTTCTGTGTGGGGCTTCGTTGTCAAGGTCGCGGACTCTAAGTTCAAGGCTGGAGATCTGCTCAAGGCAGCGTCCTGGGCTGCCCCTGCTCGTAACAAGGCTCGTGGCAACATCCTCGAGGGTGACTACAGCTGGGTTCGTTGGACTGGTCCCGAGTATCTTTAAGGAGAGTAGTATGATTATATTTGAAGGTGATTTTGTACGCAGACAAGGACAATCGAAATGGTTGGAAGTTGTCTGCGTTGTGGATGAAATGCATATTCAACTCAGCGATGGGGCTTATGTAAGGGTAAGTGAGCGATCTATTAGTCAGGTCTTGAGTGCAACGGAATACAATGAGGAGGTGGCGTAATGAATATATCAACAGAGGTTGTAAATTCGTTCAACGAAGCAGTAATAAATCCTGAGAATATTCGGGACGGCTTAATCGATTGGAACTATGTGGACAGTGATGTGTTCATGGATATGAAAGATGCTGACCACCTGAGCGTCTCGGACATTAATGACCAACTCGATTATCTTATTACTCAATATGAACAGCAAAGTGAGGTAACGGTATAATGTTTAAATTGTTTCAAATTCGTCCAAGCCGTGAGCAGTGTGACCGAGTCAATGAGTTAGGTTGGACTCAGGCGTTTGAGGAGATGCCAATCATTGAGGCATGGCAAGCGGTTGGGCGAGGTGGTTCTGAGGCTTATGTCACGGAATACGACCAGTATTTTGAGCATGTCGCGGACATCGCAGTGGATTCTTTGGAAGCGGCATTTGATGCGCATAACATGGAAGACGAGTCCAAGATCACTCGCTACCGACCACAGCACAGCATGTCCGTTGGTGATGTTCTGGTGGATGAGTTTGGTGGTGTTCACATGTGCGACAATATCGGCTTCACTCAAATCATGTCCTCTTTCATCGGATCGAATCAAAAGGTAGCCTAAGGGAATGTTCTATATTCATGTGGAAGGCGGAACTCAAATGATGCGGCATCTAGCTCAAGATGCCGTTGTCTACCTCATGAGCAAAGAACTACCGAGAAAGCGGGTACTCAACCTGGATATCGAGATTAAAAATATTCGCAAAGAAGGCTGTCATGGCATGATAGATTCTTGGAAAGATCGAGGGAAACCTTACTCTATCATAGAAATAGACAATGGCAAGGACATGAGCCTTTATGATTTTATCGAAGTCCTCTGCCACGAATTCGTACACATGATACAGTTTCTAGACGGCAGATGGGTACAGAAGGAAAACAAAATATACTGGAAGGGGAGTGATCTCACGGATATGGCATACTACAAACAACCGTGGGAAAAAGAGGCATTCGCCCGCCAGAAGCCATTAGCCAAATACATTCTAAGAGAAGAGCTAGGTATCACTCTCAAAGAGGCAAAACAGATTAAAGTCCGAGGCTATAAATACTTCACTTGACAAGGAATTCCTGAATGGCACGCACAAACCGTAAGAAGCCTTATCAACCTAAGCGGAAACAATACATCTCGCTATCAACGCTCGTATCGGAAATGACACAAGAAGGCGTATTCATCGACGTATTCGACGGTATCAGCATAGAGGCAAACGGCTATAGGTACGGCATGTATGATTCTACAGTATCAATGGAACCCGTGACCGCTGTTGAAGAGGTGATCGTAGCCAAGGTAAAGCCTAAGAATAAACCCAAGAAAGCCCCAAAAAAGAAGGATCAATGATATGGCATACAGCGATAAAGTAATGGATCACTATGACAATCCACGCAACGTCGGTAAGCTAGACGCTGCGGATCCTAATGTAGGTACGGGTATGGTAGGCGCACCTGCTTGTGGTGACGTAATGAGACTTCAGATTGTGGTTGAGGAAGGTATCATCACTGACGCTAAATTCAAAACGTATGGATGCGGAAGCGCAATCGCTTCATCCAGCCTGTTAACGGAATGGGTCAAGGGAAGGACTTTGGAGTCTGCATATACAATAAAGAATACGGAGATCGCAGAAGAACTAGCCCTCCCACCAGTAAAGATACATTGTAGCGTATTAGCGGAAGATGCTATCAAGTCAGCAATAGATGACTATCAGTTAAAACAGAATACGCTCAAGCAAGATGCGGTTGATACATGGATGAGGGATATCAGATGGTAACATTTACACCCAGGAAAAGGACATGATTTATTATATTTTGTTCGCTTTCATAGTAGGGTTCTATATAGGAAAGATTAGATGAAATACGCGGTAAAGTATCCATTTAATGACGAATACCTGTATGTGATACACGGAGACAGTAAGTTTCAGCTAAGACCCATACTCTTTGACAGTATAGAGGAAGCAGCGGATCTAGCAGATGTGTGGGGTGAGGATGCTATAGTAGTCATAGTAAACATAGAGGATAGCGTATTAGGCTTCCTTTGTCAGTCAGGCATCAAGTCGGAAAGGTTATCGATAACGTTCTATACATGAGGTATTTCTATTTATGAGGGTGCAAAAAGAGCTGGTCTTAGTTCGTGGCTCCTATTCCCTAGGAAGTCAAGCCTTTTCTACAATATTCGGTAGAGTAGGTCCCTGTCAACCTTTTTCTGTAAGGTTCGGTAAGGAAGGCACCTGTCAAGTACCTAGGAGACCAAAATGATACGAAGAGCCTGTGCATACGCCTGGGAGGTATGGGCTAAGGCATTGGGGGAGAAGGCATCCGAAGACAGCCGCACCTCTGACCTAGTAGCCTTAGTTAGGACTGTCATAGTACTGGTTAACGTAGTATGTGCCTTATTCATTATGACCAATATCGTACATAACTGGTAAATAAAGGTTGACATCGTTTCTATCCTATACTATACTACGTCTGTTGCGTTAAAAGGAAGAACCTGATAATAGTATTAATCATTAAGGAGAACCGTATGTTCAGAGACTGGGGTAGAATAGAAATAGCATTGGTGGGACTGTACTTTGTCCTACCTATAGCGGTACTTTACGTTAACGGGATCATCGTGTTCTGACACGGAAATACCATAGCCCGTATTGGCCAATAGCCGTAGCCTAAGAGCCGAGACGGAGGCAGGGTGAGGGGGAAGTGAATTCGACTATGGAAAGTAGGAGGGGGTGCTCACATGACAGCACTATATACCCAGGCACATGTTAATCACTTGTAATTCGAACCTCAAAAAGTAGATCGCTTTTAAGAAATTTTTTCGCAGGAAAATTCGCGGCACAAAACAGCACCTATAAGAGACACACACAAAGGAGTATCCACTTGAAGATAACGGGCACACACCTAGGGATCTTCGTAATGATAACTTACTTTATACTGAACATTTGGATAGTGTATGAAAAAGAATCCGAAGACTCTGTTTCAGAGCGTAGTGATAGGAAACGGCAAGAGCCGTAAACAAATAGACCTGAACTCTTTACGACATCGCACGTATGGGTGTAATGCTATATACAGAGATTTTGATCCTGATGTTCTAGTCTCTGTAGACAACGGCATGATGCAAGAGATCTATACAGAATATACTGGGAATGCTTCTATACGTTTCAGAGTGTGGGAAGAGTTGCCTGCTGATACATACGGGATGTTTCCCACTACAGAGCCTTTGATAGTGCGTGGTGAGCCTTGTGCTATGTACACACTGAATGGTGCTCCATGGGGGACGCATATCACTTGGTGTGATAAAGACTTAGATATTCAGCGTATTGTGTTGCCTGGGTGTGAAGACTGGTCTACTGGTACTACAGCTATTCGGCTTGCCGCTGCTGAGTCTATTAGGGTCTATCTGCTAGGCTTTGATATGGGTAGCACATCAGCAGATGTGAATAATGTCTATGCCGGGACTCTGAATTATGTACCAGAAGGGCATTCTGCTTATGAGGTGTATGAACGGCGTAACTCTGCCGAAAACTGGCGTTCGCAGCACTGCCGTAACTTCGTTGAGTATCCTAATGTGCATTTCGTTATAGTCGGTGGTGGACTGAAGCCTGAATGGACTGATGAGTATCGTAACGTGTCGTATATGTCCATTGACTCTTTTAAGGACATCATGTGACCGTTTTATTGAAATAAAGGTTATCCTTTTACACCAAATAGACTATAATACTCGCATCAAAACAAAAAGGCATACTGCATCATGGCACAATTAACTTTAGACTTCGATGCTGGGGTGAGAGAAAATCCAATATTCAAGGCTTTTATTCGTCCTCAGTCACAACGCACGCCGAATCCTGCTGGCGAAGAACATCCCTTTCGTGCTAAATCACCTGCGATTTATGATCTCGGCAAAAATGCTGAGATGCTCAAGCAAGACCCTACGCACGAAGCGATGTTAGATGAATACAAAGCATCGGGGGCTAAGGTCAATCTTACCCGAGCGCCCAAGGTAGGCAGCGTTCGTTTAGGTGATATAAAGATTCACCCTCATATTCAGCGATATCTGGCTAAGGATCATTGCACTCGGATCATGACGCTTGGCTTTTTTGATCCTCAAATGATGGGAGTTGCTACTGCTATCTACACATCTGAAGATGAGTGGTATCTTTGCGACAAACAGCACACTCTTACATGTATCATACGTTTTATTCAGGAAGGTCTTCTAGAAGACTATGATGGAGACTGGGAAGACTATGTGATAAACATTTGGTACATTGAAACTGATGATATTGGTGTAGGTGTTCGTTGGTTCAGCCATCAGAACGGTTACAGTCAGAGACCGCAAGATAAATTTAAAACAACGCAAACTGCCGTTGTTCTTGCTGACCAGTACGGCAGCACAGTAACTGAGTTTGTTGAGATCGAAAGAAAGGTTGCAATTGCAGAACAAAATGATTGCTATGCGTCCCCTAAAGGCAAGAAATATGCAGAGGATCGCACGTTCACGCACGTTGAAAAATTCTTGAAAATGACCGAGGAGCAGAATAAAGCGTGTACTAATTGGTGTAACACATTTTTCCCGGATTATAAAATCGATTCACACGTTTTTACAATGTTCACCTATCTTTTTACAAAATATGATTTAGACGAAGAAATGATTCCTAGTGACAAGCTGCTTGAACAACTTGCGGGTATATTGCAGAAAGTCTTTGGTGACATGTTAGCGTTTAAAGGAGATTGCGACAAAGCATGGAAAGCCTTTAATAAGAAACTTTACAAAACTGAGAATCCTGGGTGGAAACATGAGGTTGTCCCTACTGTGCTGTTGCAATTATACTCTGACCTTGGGGGTGAAGAGTATGTCCCTCAGTACTTGCTAGATTCATATAATGTTGTGAGAAGGGCAAAAACATATAGAGTATCAGACTTCCTACCTGAAAGTACTAGGAAGGAACTAGATAAGTATCTTGAATCAGACGATAAGAGGGCAGCTTAATGCGTTACTTCTATATAGTGCAGAACCCTTGGGGTAGAGTAGGCTATGGTATAGCCGGCGATTACAAAGAACGAAATCAAGACTATATTGCTGGTATGGGTGAGTTATCTCAATTTCCTGTTGTGTTCGGGGGTACTCCTCATCATGTTACTGGCCTTGAGAAACATATCAAACGAAAGCGCCTATCTGATACTTGGACGGTAAGAACTCTAAAGGGTGACTGGTACACTGAATGGTTTGAGCGTGAGGTACCTCTAGAGGGCTTCATTGAATATGTCAAAGACACCATTGAGTTTATGCGCTATTCTCTAGAGGTTGTCGATGAAAACTATTGTTTCGGACATATCAAGTGAATCTACAGGATAAAGTTGAAGGGTTTTATTTTAGAAACGATTACTTTGCTATAGCCGCACCTACCAAGTGCGGTTCTAGCTCTGTTCGTCAGTATCTTATGAGCCACTACAAGCACAAGGGTGCATCAGCAGGTACTTTAAACTTACACAATAAATTGGAGCGAGAAAACTCAGATATATTGTCGCCGCATCTTACTTGGAATGACGGGTCTGTCCCTGCTGCTGTAGTAATACGAGATCCTATACATCGTTGGACTTCTGGTGTTATTGAAGCAGTTAAGTATATAACCGAAAATGGCATGGGAGGTAAACAGACGTTTGAGCAACATTGGAATGATCACGTGGGTCCTATGTTGATGCACTTTTCTAACGAACCGGTAGAATTCAAATACATATTACTAGAGAACTTACCACTGGTTCTACAGCATAATGTGCATATGAATAGAAGCGCAGTTGAAAATGATCTTTTTCTCAAGATTAAAAAGATCCGCGATCCTCTGGTTAGAATCTTATACGAGAAAGACAGAAAGTGGTTAGAAGAAGAGAAACGCATCTACGATGAGATGATTGGTACAATGGGTAAAGAGATGCCTACTTCACAAATGAGAGAGTTGATAAGGATGAGTAATGACCAGTGAGTTTGGAATTGAAGATCATGATCAGTTAGTTGAGCGTATTGATCATCCAATAGAGTATAATAGAGATTCGGTCTTTGCACTAGGCTGTTCGTGTACTTGGGGTGTCGGTATGGAGCGTGAAGACACTTGGGCAAGAATACTACAAGAGAAGATCGGACTACCTGTATACAATCTAGGAGTTCCTGGTGGAGGAGCGGATTCGGTATTCAGACAAATCTCTAGATATCTTCCTATCGTACAGCCGCGTATTGTCTGCATTCAAACACCATCAGACTTTCGACGCGAAGTGTTGCTAGAAAAGTCAACAATGAAGATCCTGCATCATGTTTCACCTTTCAGTGTGATCGGGGGCTGGAACGCTGAAGAGCGAGGCTTAGTTGACCTTTTAGGCAAAAAAGAACTTGCAATGAGCAAGAAAAAGAACTACTATGCTATCATAGAAATGTGTAGAAGGTATGGCGCTGAACTCAGAGTTATGCGATCTACTAACTTAGATGAGAATCCAAGGCATTTAGAGATGCACCCGACGGCTGCTGATGGTTTACATCCTGGTACAGCTTGGCACGTGGCAGTTGCAGATTTTTTTCTCAATTGCCCAACAGAAATAGATAGGATCTATGATTATGTCGATTAAGATATTGCAAGAAACAACCGATTGGGGCGAACAGAACATTCCCAATGGAATCTATCATATCAATGAGAAGGGTTGGCTAGTTGCCCATGAGAATGACTATGGACTCACTACCTTTAGCAAGCCCATGAAACAGTTTAGCAAGAGTCGCCGCACATTCAAACAGATAGGAGAATATGATGCTTAATACATATCGCGTCAGTAACAAGTACAAAAAGTCAGTTGAAGAAGTTGAAACTGTTTCTGACACTAAGGGTAGGTCTGTTTCTATTGCTACTCTCTGGCGTTCCGGTGATTTTTATATCACTCCTGTCAATGAAGAGGAAGAGATTGAGTTACTGGCAGAAGACCTTGACGATGCTTACGTTTTTGAAGTGACTGGGTACGTAGAGTGGGAACTTGATTCTACCTGGGATGGGTGTAGTGAAGATTACACTTTTTATGGCTTTACCGAAGAAGAGGAAGAAGCTCTAAGGGAACGCATTGACGAAGAAGGCTGGTATGATGTCTTATGCGTTGACGGCGATTTTGATACCGAAGATCTAAAAATCTTCATCCACAACGGTGTTATTGTTGAATTGGTAGAGGATACCGAATCTTGAAGATCATTGTTGACATGCTGAAGTTAGTGTGTCATAATGTAACCTGTAATGAAAGATCATTACTTAATTTAAAATATTGTCATGGAGATATATTATGACTGAAGTTGTAACAACGAAAACTGATCGCGTGTTGACTGCGTTTCAATCTGGTAAAGAATTGTCAGCTGGTGAAATCAGCAATCAATTTGGCGTGAAGAATCCTACTGCGATGGTGTCAAGCCTACGTCAGCAAGGTTTTCCGATTTACCTGAATGAAGGTTCTCGGGATTCTCGTGGTCGTAGTCGCGCATCACGGTATCGTCTAGGTACTGCTAGTCGTGCGGTAATTGCTGCTGGTTACAAGGCTCTTTCTCAAAAGAACCAATCTCAGTAATCTTGAGTGATAGGAGAGGGGGCGGCAACGCCCCTTTTTTGTATGGATAAATGGCAAAAAGCCCACATGGAAGTTGCAGAGACATACGCAAAGTTGTCTACTGCTAAACGCGCACAAGTAGGATGTGTGATTGTTAAAGACAGACGCATCATTAGTATAGGCTACAATGGCATGCCTAGCGGTTGGGACAATGTGTGCGAGTTTCAAGTAGTTATAGGCGGTTCATTCCAAGACGATATACCTACCAAATTAGTTACTAGAAAGGAGGTGTTACACGCAGAGACTAATGCTATAGCTAAACTAGCAAGGTCCTCTGAGAGTGGTGACGGGGCTGATCTGTACGTTACTAAACCACCTTGTATAGACTGCGCGAAGTTGATTTATCAGTCAGGCATCAGTAGAGTATTCTATAAAGGAAAGTATACTACTGTTGAAGGGATCGAATTCTTAGAGCAAGCTGACGTGGAACTTTTTAATTTCGACGATTAGTTGACTCTCACAATGTTGCCGCTCGTTCTAGCGTTTGTTGGTACTTTGTCTGTTACTACTATTCTACCTGCGCTGTCGCCTCTGCTAGGAGACTTACTATAGATCTTAGGTACGTTCTTGTTGTCTTTCGCTTCAGGATCAAATACTTGATCTTCTCTTCTTGCTCTTAAACGAAAATACAAATCATGGCTCTTAGCATATTCTTTTGCTTCAAACAGATCACCATTTCTAAACTCTAAGCAGTTTTTATTCTTATCATAACTTGATGTGGGATTCATACTTCCAATATACATGTAGTCTATAGGTCCCCCCATGTTTTTGTTCCCTACTACAATTTTTTCTTTGTACGTTACAGAAATTTTTCCGTACACATCCGGCACTTTATCACCTGGTTGAATTTTCTTCATCAGGTGCGCGAACACTGCTTTCATAAATCTATCTGCTAATCCAGGAACCGCTAAGTTTATTCCTTTCAACCCCCCACCCGCAAGCGAGGGAGCTGATTCACCTTTCATGGAAAGTCCTACAGTTTTTCCATTTTTCAAAACAAGATTAACGTCAATATAAGGTTCAGAACCAGATACTTGTCTTCCACCAAACTTTTCAGCTTTTACAACATTGTTTACAGTCACCTTTCCAGCTTTAACTTTGATGGCCACACCGTTCTTTTTCACCGCATCGTTTATCATTTTGACTAATGCGTTTTCTTGTCTTTCTGCTGATGTGCCTGCCATGTTAGCTACCTGATAATGGGTTTGCGAGTGCTTCCTCGATTTGTGTATTGATAGACTTTCTAATATCCAACATTTCTTTGTTGGTGTTCACTTCTAATTCGTATAGTCGTTTGCCATTGTCTCGCAAATCGCTAAACACTGATTGCATATCTCCATCAATTCTATTTATACTTTCTTGCATAATGGTACGCGAATTGAGTTGGCTCTCGTTTGACGTATTCATTTGCTTTTCTAATCCTACAATAATACTTTGTTGCGCTTCAATTGTAGTATTTTGCGATGTGACAGTTTCCTGTAACACTGCGATACCCTGATTGATTTCAGACAAGTCTGGGGCAACGTATGCAGATATCTGCTCTTTCATATCCATGTAGTCTTTGTAGACTTCAAAGCCCCCGTACAATGCACCTACTGCGGTAGATAGTGCCATCGCAACTGCAAGCATTTTACCGCCCTTGAGTTTTACGCCGCCAATTTCGATCTCTGTTTGTTCACTCATATTGACTCCTTATTAATTTGTTCATGGTCCCGTAACTTTTAGAGAACATGTTATAGTGTGTTCTGAAATTATCTCTCATTATAACCCCAGTGTAAATATCTTTGCTCGTATAGAACTGATCTCCTTGAGCATATTCTACATTGTAGTATGCACTAACATCAACACCTGATGCAAGCGTTTTTATCAGTGAGGTCTGCCCAACTGCCATTTCATTTGAATTTTCTCGCTTGCTTGCTGCTACTTGATCAGCAATTCTTTCAGCAAGCGACTTGACCTCAACTACCTCTACCTGCATTTCTGGTGCTGGGGGTGGGATAATAGCAAATCCAATTGGTGCTGCGTCTCCCAATGCAACGTTCTGACCTACATCTTCTGTTGTAATCGATGGTTGATCGCTATCTGTAGTGCCGTCAGACGCTGTAGACGAGGTTTCGCCAGTCATGTTGATGAATAGTGCTGTGTCGGAAGAGAAAATGTCTGAAAAAGCGTTTCCAGATGCCCCAGAATCGCTTCCATTGCTGTTATCTGCAAAAGATCCTTGACTTGAGCCGTCATTTTCTGTACTATTACTATCCGAACCGCTTTGTGAACTGCTTGCACTCTGATAACCTGCCGAAGAATCACTGCTTGACACTGTATTTTCACTCGATTCGCTTTCGGAAATCGCTTTTTGCTCTAAATTGCTCACTAAATTGTTAGCCATGCTGACTGAAACTGATATTGCTAGGCTATTATCTCGTTTTTTACCTGATTTTTGCGTTTTGGCTACTGGTTTTTCGATTATGTCTTCTTCAAATACCTCGGTAATCTCTAAATCTTCTAAAATTTCGATTTCTTCTTCAATAATTGGCTCCGGCTCGAAAATTTCTTCAATTTCTGGCATCGTTTCTTCAAATGCCTCTTCGACTACCATTATTTGTTCTTGTTGTACGGGCGGTTCTTCATATTGTTGTTCCATTGGCTCATTGAACTCTTCCATCGGCGCAAATTCGTCCATAATTAGCGTTTCTTCCATCTGAGGTTCTGAAAAATCTACCTCTTCGATGCCAAATTCATTGAATGTCGATCCGTCGTCCATTCCGGTGTCCATACCACTGTCAATCGGTGAACTTTCAAACTCGTTTGCTATTTCTGTCGGGTCCTCGAACACTTCTTCGATATAACCTGGACATTGAAAATCATATTGTTGGTCGTAGTTGCATTGCTGCTCAAAATATGCATCATCGTACCCTGAGCAGCCAGTATCGTAAAAAGGATCTGAATTGCATTGTTGGGTGTAAAAAGCATCTGCATATCCAGGACATTGTGAGTCATAGAGAGAATTATTTGTACACTGTTGATCAAAATATGCATCATCGTACCCTGGACAGCTAGAGTCATTCAGAGGGTCCGAACAATCGATGCTACCATATCCACCGTCATCTCCGTACCATGCTCTACCACCACTGAATGTTTGATCAATGAAATTTAGTCCAAATTCGTCGATGCTTTGCGCCTCATACTGTAGCGTGGTAAGATCATTCGCGTTTGAGGTAACGTCTCCAGTGAATCCTATAAACGTGGCATGCTGTGTGACATCAACCTCATCATAAATGAAATCAAACGAGCCATCCGTGTAAAGGTCTACTTGAAATGTATTTGTGTTGTCGTTGTAAAATTCGTGTATGTTGTACCAAAGAAATGCTGACCCATTTTCATTTGTTTTATAAAAATACCCAGAGTCATCGCCAATAGTTTTATCTAGTAAGTCAGTCCACAGCGGCGCCATCATATAACTGAATCGACCTATTTCTGTCATATTTGCGAGATCTAGTCCGCTGCAACAATAACTGTTGTTGTAGTTAGGATTTCCTACATTGACTGTTGGATCGTAAAACATTAGGAAGCCATTGGTAGACATCCATACATCGGTAAACGTGTGTCCAAAATAGGGGAAGTTGTGACCCAAGTTGATATGGACAGTGCCGTCATCGTAACCGTCCATAACTTGGATCATGCCTTTTGGATCTAAATAGTCCGCGGCACCGTATGCGTTTGCACTTACTAGAATTAGACTAGATGCAAACAGCTTCTTCAGGATTTTTAGCACAGAAGTCTTCCTTAGAGTATATATTATAAGTTACGTCTTCATTTGATGCTAACCTATTTGTTTTAGGTTCCACTCCTTTAGGCAATTCTTCAGGGTTGAGTTTCCACTTGTCTTTTGCATCATCGCCTATAGTACCTTCAAACGGACAAGGAGTACCTGCCATTCTCATTGCGTTCCAAACTCGTTGATCTTGGCACATGAGAGACACTGCTGCCACTTTCATACCCATGTCATACAAGGTCTTGGAAAGTTTGATTCGTTCACAGTTTTCATCTCTTATAGCCTTGCCACCAGAGAAACCGAATATCTGAGTCTGAACTGCGCCACTGATTCCTGTTGTACACAAGTCTTGCGAGTATGAGCTGCCGATACTGGGAGCAATTGCACTTGGTGGGGGTGATTTTACAGTTGTTTCAGTTTTGTTGATATTCTCGTTTCTGTTCGTATTCTCATTCTTAGACTCTATAGAAGAATTGGAATTTGAATTGCTAGTGTTGACATTCGTGTTTCTGTTGTCACTAGTAGACTCGCTTCGGTTGTCGCTAGTACTGTTGCTATTCACATTTTGATTTTGGTTTACATTCGACGTTGAGTTGCTAGTAGAATTTACTGTATTGTTATTGGTGTTATTATTGGTATTGGTATTTGTACCAGTTACAGTAGATGTGTTTACATTCGTATTGGCATTGGTGTTAGTGTTGTTGCCAGTTATTGTAGTTGCATTAGTATTGGTGTTGTTGTTCGTGCCAGTGTAGGTCGATGTGTTCACATTTGTATTTGCATTTGTATTATTGTTGGTACTAATGTTCACACCGGTATACGTTGTAGCATTCGTATTAGTGTTGGTATTCGTATTAGTGTTTGCGTTCGCTGAAGTGGAGTTTACCGTACTTGTAGTATCGGTAGTATTGTTGATGTTAGTGGTAGTTTCCTCTGCACTAACTGATATTGACATTATGACTAGACATATTGAAAGGATATATGCATGACGCATGATAATTATCTCCTATTTGTCAATTTTGGTTACTTAGTTGTTGACAGTGCGGCTCGCCTCCTGTATAATAATATACTGTATTTATAACAAAGGATCATTAGGCATGCAGTCGTTTCGAGGTTCAATGCAACACACTACTTCTGGTCGCAAGCGCAAGACAAAAGCGTGGTCTAAGCCCAGAAAACGCAAAGCTGAATTCAAAGAATTGACTAGTTATTCTATTGGTCAAGATAGCCCTCAGTATAAATCGGGCGCACTTACCAAATATCAGCCTGCAAAAGATGAATCATACAAGCAGGAAGTGTCTAAGAATTTCACAGTTGCACCCGCATACAACAAAGGCGCGTATCAAGTTATCCCTACTACGGATGTTCGTCACATAGGCAGATAAATAGGTACATGAATAGAAAAGTATTTACATGTATCTTGATGGTGATTTTCTTTTGGACATGGCCTGTAAGGTTGTTTACAAAAAAAAATAATTGTTATTTTTGGACGCTTGAGAAACTCATAAAGTACGGTGGTCGAGCCGAGTGGTATCCATCTAAAAGATGGAAAGGATACCATGTTGTCTGGGTGCGACCAGATGGTACTAAGGTAGAATACACGCTTCCTAAAATGAAAAAAGATACTCCTTGGTGGCAGATGCTTTTTTATGATGGCAAAGTACGAAAATTTAAATCAATGAGACGAGATCAGTAATGGGTAAATATTTACCACAGACTTTATTGTTAGGGCAGCTAGTTGCAATGCTATCTGTCGTTCCTCTATTCATGTATGCAACGCCTTGGCAGTTAGGTATTACATTTGCAATTTATGCTTGTATAATGTCATCAATTACGATATTATATCATCGTCTTTTATCACATCGCTCCTTTGTCTGCCCTGCATGGCTTGAGTTTACGATGGCATTCTTTGCTCATATTATGATGGTCGGTCCTGCGATAGTCTGGGTTGCAAATCACAGAGAACATCACAAGTACACAGACACCGAACTTGACCCACATTCGCCGTATTACAGAGGCGTGTTTCGTGCTTACTTTTTACAAGTGATGGCAAAGATTGATTTTTCATTGTGCCGAGACATGCTGCGAAATAAAAGATATAGATTGCAAGTAGCATACTACTGGCCTATCATATTTTTCTGGGCATACTTATTGTTTGTACTTGATCCGTTTGCTTTGATATACGCTTGGTTAGCACCTGCAGGACTTGCTAAACTTATTGGCTCTCTAGTGTTTACATATTCGCACCGGAATAGGCAGGCGCATAGTGATATCTGGGTTGGCTTAATTACATTTGGTGAAGGCTTTCATGCACCACATCACGCAGACCCTAGAAAGGTTCTCTGGCACCCTCTTGATATAGGCGGGCAACTTATTAGACTGATTGATCGAAATGCTAAAGTATAAAAAACGAGATTATCCTCTTTGTGCTGAATTGCCTATTGCAGTGAATATGGATGTATTCAACGCATATCTTGCAGCGAATATGCATAGATGGCAAGACAATTACACCGCTCATGGCGGATTATGTGTGAACAATGGCGAAGTTGCAGACTCTACCCTTGGACTTATCGAGCATTACCATCTTACAGGACTTGACTTTGAAGCAGACGATGAACCTACCACTGCATCGTTCACAAGTTTCTCACCAAAAGATAAGTTGCGTAGAAATGCAAACATACACCCTACAATGGATGAGTATCGATGGCACAAACCGCTTGATCATTATGAAGGCACTGATTTGATGCATACGTTGAGCGCATCATTTGATGCGCCTATCATACGATTGCGAATGTCAAGAATGCTACCAGGGTGTGTGGTGCCTCCGCATATTGATTATAACACAACATACGCGGTTCGTTTTATAATACCTATATCTGGTAACAGTGGCGTAGTCAATCGATTTTATCACCGCGGCGAAGAGTTTGATTATGAGATGGAAGAGGGTAAAGCGTATTTTTTAAACGTTGGTTATAAGCATGCGGTTTTTCACAATGGCGACGACATTAGATACTACTTATTAGGTACATTAGGTGGTCAAGAGGATATAGAATGTTTGAGGTTAGAGAATACACTTCCGAAGTAAGATCGCAAGTTGAAGATTTCAGACAGAATACTTTTGCAGAAGGCAATGAAGCACTAGCAGAATCTAAATTCGATCCTGATAATCTGAATGGGCAGACTTTCTATGTTACGGGTGAAAATGAGATTGCCGCACTTGGTGTAATTGAACAAGACCATTATGCTACGAAAGACGCTAAAGTTTTAAGAGCATGCAGATTTCATGCATTGAAACAATATCGCAATCAGGCATTAGGTACACGGTTTATATTACCTGCTATGATTGACTGGGCTACTGACAGAGATTATGATTGTGTCTACTGGACACACGATGTTAAGAACAGAGCGTTGAATGCAATCTATCAAAAGAAGCGAACGCCTGCAGGATACACACATCTACAAAATGATCCTTTTTGGAGTCGCTTGAAGCATGATGAAAGATGGTTGTTTCAGGTTGATCCAAAAAGTACTATGTTGCAGAATGTTTATTATATTGATTTGAAAGATAAGGGGTATAGCATGAATCCTATAGATTGTGTGGTTTGGAAATGAGTGATCTTGATCCGGATAGTTGTATTCCGTTATTTAACGGCATGCAATATGGAAAAACTTATGACTGGTACCCGCCGGATACCAAGAAGAAATTTGAAGAAAGCAAAAGCGAGTATTTGGAACGATTCCCGTGGGACGAAGATTCAATAACGTATAGAGTAAACTCGCACGGATTCCGAGGGGATGACTTGCATCCTATAAAATCGGATAGCTTCATTGCACTTGGTTGCAGTTGTACATTTGGCGTAGGTGTGACAGAGGAGCAATCTTGGCCTAGCGTATTAAGTGAATCGCTTGACATGCATGGTTATAACCTAGGCGCACCAGCATGTGGCGTCGAAACAATGTTTAGAGTCTTGCAGTATTGGCTGCCTATACTTAAATCGAAACATGTATTTTTACTCACAAATCCAGGAGTGAGGCGTGAATTCTTTAACATGGACTTTACGCCTCACATGTACCACACATTCAGTGCTTGGTCTACTGGACGTTATTTTCCTGGAGATGCTCATAGGTTCTTGAATGAAAGAGAAGCAGCTATATCAAAGTCTAGAGCGTTGTATGCTATAAAAGGACTTTGCGATTCTCACAATGTGTCACTAGATGTTCTTGAACCTTTTGCGGAAGAAGTCATAGAAGGACTCACACGCCCGCTTCGTTCATGGGAGGAACCATTCAGATCTGCCGCTCAAAGCAATTTAGGCAGAGATTTATTACACCCTGGACCAATATATCATTCATTCGTTGCAAAAGAATTTCAGGTAAATTATGGAAATTAAGGCTAGTACAATTGAAAGCTGGATGAAGTTTATTAGATTTCATCCCGATCTAGCAGAACGATATATGGATTGTTTCTGGGGAAGTCAGCTAGAGAGTAAGGCTCGTTTGCTGATAGAACTTGAAAAGATGCCTAACATGCGAGGCCCGTTGTATATCTTCGGTGGTTGGTATGGCGTACTGACACAAATGGTGTTAGACTCGCTTGACTTTAATCCTGAATGGATATATAGTATAGACATTGATCCGCAGTGTGAGTGGGTGTTTAATGATGTTATATCTAGAGAACACAATGCAACCGCTGTTACTGCTGATTGTGCAACGTACAAGTATCCTATCATACCCTCTGTTGTGATAAATACGGTGACTGAGCATTTGCGACAGGATGATTATGACATGTGGTGGAACAATGTACCAAGGGGTACTAGCTTCTTTTTACAAGGCAATAATTATTTCGACAATGGAGAGCATGTTAGATGCTCTAAAACTATTGAGGATTTTTTGTACATAAGTAATGTGGGAAATGAGTATATACAAGGCATGTCTCAGTGGACGTTTGCTGGGCCTAATGATAAACAATATGAACGTTTTATGGTTTGGGGTGTGAAGAAATGAATGATGACAATATGAAGAAAGCGTTTGTCTTGCGTGATATTACGGACAAAGAATTGAGTCCTACATTCTGTTTTGCTAAGTGGTACCATACTCAGTTGTATCTGCAAACAGGCATGACACATTCATGCTATCACCCAGCACCGCATCACATTCCTCTCGAGGATTTAGACGCGAACCCTTCATCGTTACATAACACCCCTCACAAAAAAGAAGAGCGAAAGCAAATGCTCAATGGTGAGAAGTGTGAGGGTTGTCAGTATTGTTGGAATGTTGAAGACATGGGTCGTGACTATGTGTCTGACAGAACTATCAGATCAGCAAGCATCTATACACCTGAGCGTTTAGAAGAAGTCAAGGAACAGCCTTGGGACTTCGATGCGAATCCTGATTACATCGAAATCTCTTTTAGTAATGAGTGTAATTTCAAGTGTGGTTATTGTCACCCCAATGCATCAAGCAGATTAGCGCAAGAAATTAAAAAGTTTGGCCCGTATGATATGGTGAAGAATCACCGACTAGATCTGGGTACTGATTTGATCAGCGTTGAAGAAGAAAATCCTTATGTCACTGCTTGGTGGAAATGGTGGCCTGAAGTTTCTAAGACGTTGAACATACTCCGCATCACAGGAGGTGAGCCGTTATTGCATAAGTCTACTTACAGAGTGTTTGAAGAGTTGAAGGCAAATCCAAAGCCTCATATGGAGATCAGCGTAAACACGAATCTCGGTGTGCAAACTAGGCGCGTTGTTAAACTTGCAGAAGCTGTAAATGAACTCAGAAGTGAAAACAAGATTAAAGACTTTTCGCTATACACAAGCATTGACTGTTGGAACGAGAGAGCAGAGTATATTCGCACTGGACTAGACTTAGAGTTGTGGGAAAAGAATCTTGACACTTATGCAAGAACAGCAAAAACTCCTATAACATTGATGGTCACTTTCAATGCGTTGACTGTTACAACATTTAAATCTTTGCTTGAGAAGATTCTAGAATGGAGAAAAACATATGAGGGCATTATTGTACCTAGTTCAAATTCTCATGATACAGGACGCACAATTAGATTTGACACACCGTATCTGAAAGAGCCTTTGCACTACGACATGAATATTCTACCTAAAGAACATTTCATGCCTTATATTACAGAGTGCTTGGCTTTCATATTTGAAAATGTAGATGATGACGATCCTACAATGTTTCAAACTATGGAATATGAAAAGTTTAGGCGTGTGCATGATTATATGCAGAACACTAACTACGAAGATGAAAAGCTAGAAGAAGGGTGGGCGGACTTCTATAACTGGTTCAATGAATACGACCGTCGGCGTGATACAAACTTTTTGGAGACATTCCCTGAGTATGAAGATTTTTATAACTGGTGTGGCGGGATTTCTAGGCAGTCATCTGGCGGACAAATTCCTCTCGTTAGGATATAAAGTCGGTGGCAATGACAATTTTCTAGGTGGCTACAGGGATAATGTCAATCCCAAAGTAATGCTGTATGATTTTGATTGTAGAGACCGTCACTTGATGGCATCTATATTGCACGGATATGATATAGTAGTGCATTGTGCAGCGACTGCTCATGAAGGGCTATCAGTGTTTAGTCCCTCATTTATTACAAGAAACATTTACGAGGCGAGTGTGTCTACAATGTCGGCTGCGATAACAGCTAACGTTGGTAGATTTGTTTTTTGTAGTAGCATGGCTAGGTACGGAAATCAAGAGGCTCCCTTTACTGAAGAGATGCAAACTGCTCCTGTTGACCCGTATGGAATTGCAAAAGTTGCAGCCGAGCAGACTTTAAAATCATTATGCGATGTGCATGGGATGCAATGGAATATTGCCGTACCTCACAACATCGTTGGCCCAAGACAGCGTTACGATGATCCGTATAGAAACGTGTTGAGCATTATGGCTAACAGAAACTTGCGAAAACTTCCCTCATACATATATGGTGATGGTAATCAGTTGCGATGCTTTTCTTATATTGATGATTGTATTAGTTGTATTGAAAAACTCGCACTAGATTCAAATATACAAAGTGAAATTGTGAATATAGGTCCTGATGAGAATCCTATAACTATCAATGAAGCTGCTAAGTTAGTTGCTAAGGCATGCAAATTCAAACACACGCCTATACATACTACAGATAGACCCAAGGAAGTTAAGTACGCTACATGCTCAAGTGATAAGGCTCGTACTCTTCTTGGCTACGAAACTAAAACAGATGTTAAGACGGCTATTGAAAAAACTGTCGCATACATAAAAGAAAAAGGCCCTAAAGAATTCGACTATAGCTTTGGGCTTGAGATTTCTGATAATGCACCCGAAACTTGGAAAGAACGACTTCTATAATAATGAATGTATACAATGCTATGAATCTATATTTTGATAACCACCCACTGTTGCATGATGAAGGTACAAATGACCCTACTCTCCTACACAATTTTATAAACTCGGATGCAAAGACATCAGGTGGTCAGTTGTGTTTTGGCACAGCTCCTGTTGCAAATGAAGCATGGGAAAATGGGTATGGGGTCACTTCTTGTCTTATTAGAGAAGATCATTTTGCAATTTGTGTGGGTGTCAATACTAACCCAGATGATTGGGCTGGTTGGAATGAAGGGCAAAAACCATTCACTCGATATTTGTCTGAGATGCAAAAGAGAAAAATGCGAGAAGGTAAATGCATTCTTGTATTGGATTCATCACTTGAAGGGTATCATGATGAAAAACTTTGGCCTTGGTTCCATCAAGTCATGGCAGAGTCTGAACTACCGATACAAAGCCTTGTTTTTATAACTGGCAATTATAAAGCAGAATCGCAGTATCGTAAGTGGATTTTCAAAAACGGCATACAAGGAAACACTGCAAAAGTTATAGGACACTGTCACTTTGAAAAGGCTATAGGAAATAAATTTATATTCAATTCAGCGTCCCCGCTGTCGGTGAACAGACACATAAATTATAAGTCTAGCAATGAAACGTTGACTTTCAATGTGATGCAAAAAAGACCTAGATTACATCGCTGCTGGTTTTATTCTACATTGAAGTATGAGGGGTTTCTTACAAAGGGTATATTCAGTATGCAGAAGATCCCCTTTGATCACCCAGATGATTATACAGTTGAAGGTAAACGATATACCTACGATCTAGAAGATATGATGCAAGAACTTCCTTGTGGTCCTGATAATAGTTCCAAATCTGATGCGTATTACATTGAGCGTTTGAACTCAGAAGTTACATTGCAAACGTGGTTCACTGTTATCAGCGAGGCTAGTTTCTTTGACAATGATTGCACCACGTTTGTCAGTGAGAAAACTTTCAAAGCAATTGGGCTGCGTAGTCCTTTTATTATATTTGGCAACAGAGGTTCGCTCAAGGTACTAAAAGAATTGGGTTACAAAACGTTTTCAGATTTTTGGGATGAGAGCTACGACGATCTTCCTACATGGGAACGTTATAACGCAATTATAAAACTGATGCATGACATCGACAAAATTCCTGATAAGATGTCACTGTTTGAAGAAATGCGACAGGTGTTAGATTATAACTATTACACCTTGATGAGAAATAGCTCCCAGCCAAATACGAGTTTTACTAAATTGAAAGAATACTACACGGACTATCTTACATGACACCTGAAAATTATGCGCAACTTAAAAAGAATTCTAAAAATGATAAGTTATTCATAGGCACTGGTTGTAGCTTCACTCAGGGTCAGGGGGGTCTTAAAGATGAGGTATGGGAATCCTATAACTGGAACATTCCTAATACACATTGCATTACTCATTTAGAAGCAGTTGAAATAGAAGGAAGCTGGGTAACACAATTTTGTAACAATCATTATCCTGATTGGACTCCTATAAATTTAGGAGCGCGAGGTGCGGGAAATTATGCGGCTGCACAAAGTCTTACTTCTCTCTACCCTGAACTTAATTTGGAAGATACTAGTAAAGAAAAGATTGTTGTTTTTATGTTGTCGGGCCCTGAACGCTATTCGATAATTAACTCTGAATGGGGAGAACGTTTTCATGGCGTGTTTCAATCTATATGGCCTGACCCTAATTCGGACAACCCACTATGGCGTGCATATGCTAATGACATGTACAGTGAAAAGCAAACTATGATGCTCACTTACTTCGCTATCAAACAGGTGCAGGATTGGTGTAAACTATACAATGCTAAGTTGATGCTAGTTTCGGCATTTGATTTTAGTTATGTAGCAAGATGGACCCCAGGTAAAGTTTGGGACACTATTAACCTTCCATGGGATTTGCCCTCTCAGATGTGGAAACCTGAAGGACACCCTTCTGCATTTCATATGTTATTAAACAACGATGGGTTTAGTTATGATGTCGCCAATGGAGGATATTGGGACGGATTAAACTATAACGATGCGTATCCTAAAGGCACTCCACATGTTAGCAGATGCTGTCATCCAAATTATAAGGGACATGCTTACATAGCAAATGAAATGCGTAAGGAATTTATTGATAGAGGATGGTTGAGTTAGAGATGAACTGATTGACTTGCTGTAAGTTTCGATTGATTCCCCATTCTGCCTGTCGAATGACTTCTCGCATGTCGTCAATCGTCCAAGTATCTAGGTGTTCAATCAGTTTTATTATAGCGTCTATTCGTTTAGTGTGATTTTCAATTTTATCGTACCTTTCATCCCAGAAAGCTCCCCAAGTATAAAACTTAAACTGTCTTAAATATTCTAGTGTGTATGGGGGCGCGACTAGTATAAACGGAATCATACATCGCATTGCGTCAAATGTTTTCTCACTGAAGTATGCGGTTGGTTGCCCAAATCTAGTTTCATTTACTACTGCGATGCAGGCTTCTGACATAGAAGTCACAAGATCTCCTGGGCAAAACTCTGCAACATATGGCGCTCTACCCGCATGCGTTAAATCTGCAATATGCATTGGTGTTTGGACATCAATCAGTCTGGGTGTTACTATTTTATCGTGTACTTGCGGTAGGTTCTCATGTTCGTACCAAGCAGTAGATTTTAAATCACAATCCATAACGAAGGGCCATGTATAGTTTGCGTTTTTGTCTTGTAAAGCACTTACAGTAACTAGGCGATGCATTGCAAATCTTTTGTTGTGTGATACGAATTTTCTTGTCTTTAGCAGATCATCCGGGTATATGCCACCGTTTCCTATTTGTCGTAAAAAGGTATCAAAGGTAGCCAACGTCAAGTTAGGATATGTTTCTTTGTAATATTTGTTGATGTTGTAATCAGAGGTGAAGACATTTATCTTAGTGCCAAACTTTTCACTCAGCGCGGCTAATGTGTCTAATTCGTGTGAGCGTAAGTTGCTATTTTCTTCCCACAAATCTTCGTGGTAAAAATAACAAGATTTCTTTTCTTCGTTGATGTTGTAATAGGTGCTAGGCTCATATAAGTAAAAATCTATTTCTTCAATCTGGCTTAAATCAATTCCTGTTGCATCAAACGGGATGTCTTGCACACCAGTAAATACAAATATTGGATTTGTGTCAGAGAAGTTATTGAAGAAGCCACCTTCTCTATGGTTTTCAAAAAACCCTGCGTAATCATCGTGTCCTGGTACATTCCAATAATATAAAGTTTGCTCAAAGTGTATCATTTTTGCCCTGTTATTTGCAGAGTGTATCTATCTTCTATTCCTATATTACTTGCTGCGTGCGGCACATCACCTTGCCACATAATAAAATCGCCAGCTCGCCAATTAACAATTGCTTCTTCATCTATTTCAAAATAGTGACCGGACTTCCAATCTTCTAAGAATACAATTGCTCGCCACACTTCATTTGGATTCGTGTTGAACACTTCACAGTATTTCTTGTAATGGTCAGTATGCATTGGCATTATGTCTAGAGTTTTCATTCGGTATAACACAAATCCACACTGAAATAATTTTAGTTCAGATGCAATAAACTCAGCCCATAAAGGCATTTCATTTGGATATCCATACATTTCACCATATTGACGGGTGTTGTAGTATCCCTGTTTTCGCCATTCTTGTTCTTGCGCACCTCTTATTGGATCTTGCAAATATCTAAGCTGCTTGTAATTTTCACCCCAAGACCTGGTAATATGACCACGCACCCACATTATTTTTTTCTCACAATATCCAATGTTACACAATGATGACCGCCGCCGAGTGTTCTGCTGTGTCGTAAGTCAACACCAGTGACGTTTATACCATATTTATGCAAGTTATCTATCAATACATTTTGTTTAGGATCACATATTACATTTTCAGGATTCACTGTTAGGAAATTTAACCCGATGTAATTGCTTGCATACGGATAATCTACAAATGGTTGATGTACTAGATCATCTTTGCCCATCCAAATAATATCCCACTTCTTAAATACTTCAGGTACTTTTTTGATTCGATCTTTATTCAGTACTACTAACCCTTCTCGCACAGGGCTGATTGTGCTATCAATGTGAACGCCGCTGTAGATGTCATCTAGCACATGCACTTTATAATCTTTGCCTAAATACTCTTGCAACCATTTCGCACCTTCAAGATTGCCAGTAGAACTTACAAGATACAATAAATCCTTTCCTAAACGACACACGTTTGCAGCATCAAATCTTGCCATTGGATTGTCGCTAGTTACAATCTCGTTATCAAAAATCCACTCCAATGCTTCGATTTCTTTTTCTCTAGTGGGATATGTCATGGGCACATCAATTACACGATCACCTATTATCAATACCCGATCTCTTGGGCAGTAGTTATACAAACCATCAAACGCAGCGAAGTCTAATTTTCTTGGTTCCCATATATTAGCCCAATGCAGCAATTCATTTCCAAGATTCCATAGATCGACGTTTGCTTGTTTTATGACTAGTGGGTCTACCGGTCCAGCTGGCAGAGGCGTCTCTTTCCATAATGAAGTTTCTTCGTTTTTACGATATATTTCACATCTCTCAGGCCAATGCGCGTTTGTTGCACTTCCTATAATGACATGTTCTAATGGGTCCCACTCGTTATGTGACGATGCGTACATTTCTTAAATCCGGATATTTTATGAATTGGCTTTGTTCTTTAATTTCTGTTAGCAGTCTGGAGCCGATTTTTGCTTCTTCAATTGTTGGCTTGTAGTGATAGCCTACTCTGAATTCTTTCTGATCCTGCCAGGGTGATATAGACAAGTCTCTGCCATCGTATGACATTTCTTTTAATGCCTTGTAAGCTGTTGGATCATCGAGCAGTATTGCACCCCCTCTACCTATTTCAAGCGGCTTGCTATGACCGAAACTTAGGCATTGCATACTACCTGGTCTGTACATGCCCCTTTCAAGTCTTCTAGCACTATCCCATATATTGGTATTATCAAATGAATATTCTCCAATCCATTCTTGACACGGTTCGTCTAACAAGTTATAATGTATATCTAACTTGTGCATAAGCATCAGAACACTGAGATAGGTGTACGGTGTAAACGATGTCTTGGTTACTTTGTTATAAATAAAACACAATTCGATTGCATGTGTACAGCAGTCTGTCATGACTGCCCACTTTGCACCGGTGTAATGGGATAATTGATTTTCAAATTTAGTTATGGCATCAAACATAAATTATATATAAGGATCTTTTGCAATGAGTATAGGATTTATTGGTTTAGGTAAATTGGGGTTACCGTGCGCAGAAGTTATGGCACAGAAAGGACATGAGGTGAATGGTTACGATATTGACCCCACTATTGTAACAAATAGAGTGAACAAAAAAGAATCTATTGAAGCTGCGGTTAAGGATGCGACGATTGTATTCGTCGCAGTACCTACTCCCCACTCACCAGAATACGGTGGCAGTGAACCCACAGGTCATCTACCGCCTAAGGATTTTGACTATAGTATCGCAGTTGATGTTATTAAAGAAGTCGATTCTTATATGACAGACCGACAAATTCTAGTATTGATTTCTACAGTACTTCCAGGAACAGTCAGATCGCATATCGTACCTCAAATCAAAAACGCTAAATTTTTATATAACCCATATCTAATTGCTATGGGGACGGTTGCATGGGATATGGTAAATCCTGAAATGTTAATGATAGGTAGCGAGAATGGCGAAGATAGCCTTGAAGTAGGGGAGTTGATATACTTCTATCACGGCATTCTTGAGAATGAACCTCGCATTGTTGTTGGTACTTGGGATGAATGTGAATGTATCAAAGTATTTTACAACACTTTTATTAGCACTAAGTTGAGCCTTGTTAACATGATACAAGACGTTGCACAGAAGCAAGGTAATATTAATGTTGATGTAGTAACAAAGGCGTTAGCTGACAGCACACATAGAATTATGAGTCCAGCTTATATGAAAGCTGGCTTCGGTGATGGCGGTGCATGTCACCCTAGAGA
>Ga0255755_1000394_pt1 | contig 46407 bp, 43 predicted proteins | sample 011ome_18_FD_179955 | JGI IMG/M metagenome (GOLD analysis project Ga0255755, IMG submission 179955) | Coastal salt marsh microbial communities from the Groves Creek Marsh, Skidaway Island, Georgia - 011501BT metaG (version 2) | ecosystem: Environmental > Aquatic > Marine > Intertidal zone > Salt... | reverse complement strand
TGCAATTTTATATATCATATTTTTTTATCATTATGTTATTTTTATTTAAATGTTAGTTTTTTTTATTTTGATAAAGTGATTAGTAATGGTATATACTCTGATTTTAAGGTTGATACGCGTGTTAAAAAAATTGAAGTTTTTGCATAAAACATTGCCAATACTGATACTTTTAATACATAATACAGTTTTCTATAATAGTAATAGTAGGAGTTAGGAAAAAATGGCTAAATTAAAAAATAAATTAAGTTACTTGCTTGCATTAGTTGTGCCGATATTTACGGTAAGCGCCATAGCTGATGATGAGCCAAAGTCTGCCGGTTCAGATGAAGCGGCTAAAAAAAGTGCATCAGGCGGTCTTAGTGCCGGAGCCATTGCAGCAGCTGTAGCAGCTGCAGCAGCAATAGCAGCTGCATCTGACTCAGATAGTAGTCCTGCACCTACACCGGCTCCAACACCGGCTCCAACACCAGCTCCAACACCAGCTCCAACACCAGCTCCAACACCAGCTCCAACACCAGCTCCAACACCGGCTCCAACACCGGCTCCAACACCAGCTCCAACACCGGCTCCAACACCAGCTCCAACACCAGCTCCAACGGAAGTCGAGGAATACATCATTGAGGAAGTTGTTGATACGGTTGATGTAAGTACAACACAGTCCAATGTTACTTCTAATGTATCTGCTGTAACTACAGTTCAGACAAGAGTCAAAACACCTGCAGTTGCCGCAACAACAGCTACAGTTTCAACACAGAGAACCAGAGCTAATACTGCGACAGAAACCTATACAGCTACTGGAACAGACTATACTCAAAGAAGACCAGGAACTAATGCTACTCCCCTATCTAATGCTGATAATAGTAATACAGTTGATGCTGACGGTGATCAAGTCTACGTGATCGAGTATCAAAGAGATGTTGGTGGTAATGAAACATATACAACAGACGTCGTTGTAAACGTACCTGCAGTAGATGCGGTTATTGAGACATATGAAGTTACTCTTGAAGCAGCTACAGATGTTGTATCGCAAGTACCTGTAACAGTTAGCACTCCATCTACTGGTACTGCAACAGCTACAGCAACAAGAACTAAAATATCAGATTAATTTTTCTTTTATATTAAAAAAAACCTGCTTACGCAGGTTTTTTTTTACTTATAAAAAAACGTAATCTCTAGCTCTTCTAAATGGGGATGAATTGATTGGACAGATCTAAGAACTTTTCCATATTCAGAGATCCAGTACTTATTTTTTCCTCCCCAAGAAATAACAGTTGATTGAAAATCTTCTTCAAAATATTTAGATATTTTATTTCTTATATGAAAGATTTCCTCATCGCCAATATATTTTATAGTCGAGCTCATCTCAATCATTGCTGTGGGATTCTCTAACATAATAAGCTTATCAGATTTAAAATAACTCAGAGTAAAGTCGTAATCCCATTTATTAATAATTTTTAAATTCTTTATTAGTCCAATAGATTGAAGAACTTTGCCATTTTTAGTGTACAGACGTGAGTTATCAGCACCTACCCATTTATAGAGTCCATTATCAGTATCTGAAAGAGTATATATCCCTATATAGCGCTTACCATAACTTACTTTAATAAAGGAATAAGGCATGGCATCGTAATACTTTCTATCTACAATAATATCTGGCGCTCCAAATGTAATTTCTTTCACCAAAGATGGTAAATCTTTAACCTCAATAAAAGAACATGATGCCAGAAATAGAAATGGGAATAAGGCCCTAGTCATATAAATCATCATAATCTCTAGTGAATGCTCTTGAATTTGCTTGCTCGGTCACACCATATAAATAAAATGCAGGATTTAAAATAGCAGCTCCATCTCTTGTCAAAGGCTTCAAGCCCCAAGGAAATGATTTTTTTGAATACTCTCTACCAAAAATATCTAAGGGAACAACAAAATAGAAGCCCTTATCAAAACTGCCTTCTCCGAATTCTCTAGCACTAATATCAGTTTTAGAGAAGAATGCTCCCAAAATAAACCCGCTAGGAAAATATCTTGAAAAGTCTATATTTACTCCGGAATCGCCAGCGAGAAACTTACCACCTTTTACAGCCAATAGTATATTGGATCTTGGCTCAGCATAATAGAAATTAATATGCCCTGTAGTTGTTTTATAATCCAATAGACCCAATTTCCCATTGTAGTCTCTTTGCTGAACTCTATAAATATCAGCACCAATAGCAAAGTCCTTATAAAAAGGTCTATATAAAACTTCGCCTCCAAAACCAGAGAACATTGGCTCTAAGACGCCTCCTGATAATTTATAATAAAAATCTTTATAAGGATTTTTAAAAATATTTAGCTGTAATCTATCGAGGGAAAAATCTTTGGTTCCCTTTAGGTATTCTGCAATATCAGTTCTGACATGAGGAAGGATGCTGTCTGACTTTAGTTTAAGTGAGCCTAAATTATTCCAAACTCCTACACTGGCATCCGTACTAAGAGTTATGCCATGAGAAAAAATAATTTCAGAGGTGTATAGGAATCTTAAATCTCCGAACAAAAAGTTGTCCGGCCCTCCTATCTGAGCGCGAAGTGATGGCTCAAGTGACCAGAAATTTTTTGGAAATATACTGACTGGATTATATTCATACTGTGTATTTTCATATTTATCTGGGTATAGCTGTATATCTCTCTTGGTAAGTTTGTATAAATCATCATCAGCATTTTTTGAAAAAGATTCACGATCAATGACAATCTTTGCCAAAGCCATACCTGCATTAATATTTACCATTTCAAAAGTTTTGATTTCATCAGGGCTAATTTCATCAAGCACTCTTGCAACTCTTCCAGCCGCTCTTGTATGACTTGAATGAGTGGATTGTGAATATGAAATAGTTATTTTATCGTCTTTTTTTGAAGCTTTTTGCAATAAAAGATCTCTTTCTTTCAAATTTTGAAGCAAAGCTCTGTAATAATACAAATCATTATCTCTTATTATTGATTTAATAGTTTCAGAATCTTGAATTTTTTTATAAGGATCAGATCTTTTTAAAGATTTATTCTTTTTACCTAAGTTCATGCTATATGAAAATCCAAAACTTACAGTATTTCCTTTTACGAAGCTTGATTTAATTATTAAGTTACTGCTTAAGGGGTACACTAAACCAAAATTTATTCTTGACTGAGTATCTTTTACAGGTCTAGTTGCAAATCTAGAACTTGCTCGCCCCAATCCAAATGCCTCATCTCGGTATTGCGTTGTATCATATTCGATTTTTACTCGAAGACCCTTAAGATTGGGTAAAAAAACTTCAGCCCCTCCAAAGAAACCCATTTTTCCACGAAAGTACCTCTCAGTTGAAAACTCACCACCTTGACCGCCTTCTTTATTCGTTATTCTATTATTAAATTCTGATGATACTTTAGCCAATGGATTCGAATATCTTTTGTCTGACAAATCACCCCAACCAATACCAAATGTATAGTCTATATTTTTAATTTTTTTTGAGAATGCAAAAAATTCAGCTTCAAATTTATTACTTCCCGCAAGATCTCTAATCCCAACTGCAATACTTGGTAACATATCAGTCTCATCTAAAATTTTTAGCTTTGCATCAAATCCCTTATCTTTATATGATTGATCGCCACTAAACCTTTTGTTATTGCTATATAGTGCGTTATCTATGTCAGTGTAGCCGTAACTTACTTCAAGCCAAGAAAAAGGATACGCTATGATGCTTCCTCTCATGTAAGGATCAATGCTACTCCAACTGAATCCTAATGATCCAGAATCGTGAAACCTTGCAGAAGGCATTTGAATAAGTCCAACCGTTCCGTAATTAGAAAAGCTAGGGCTCGATGAATGAATATATAGATAATCCTCAATTGAAGAAGATACTGGTAATGAAAAAATACACCAAAATGTAATGAAAATCTTTTTTTTACTAATATTTTTCATCTTATGGTCACATTGACCAATTCGTCCATAGTGCTAATTGCAATCTAATCGTTTCTTATTGCATTAACTGATGCCAATGAAAGAGTAAGACTGCTCAGAATTGGTGCAATTGCTGAAGCATACATAATCCCTTCAACTTTTCCTAGCTCCCTAGGTAGATAGATAATCGTTCCAGGATATATATCTCTATTTTCAGAAAAGGTAGTAAAAAACGGCTTCTCAAAATAATGTGACATACCATTTGGATCAACAATTATTAAATGTTTTGTTGCACTAGATTTTTTACCAGCTGCTAATTCAATATAATCATTTACTGAAAAATCTGAATTGTAAGGCAAAATCACTGACTGATTAAAATCACCAAAGAGATACACATGTTGAGGAAGAACAGGTATATCAATCACATCATTGTCTTCAAGCATTGTGTCGGCAGCTTGATTAGATTCAATTTTTTGAATATTAAACTCTGAGATCACCCTTGCAATAGATTCCTGTGATCTAAATTCTTCCGTTAGAATTTTAAGAAAGTCGCCAGTTAATGATTGACCTGATCCCCCTTTTCCAAGATTAGAAACAAGAAATGCTATAGTGTCTGCATAAATTCTTTGCCCAAAAGCTTTAGATTTTTCTTCAACAGACTTTCTGTATAACATTCCTCCAAAAACATATGCTTCATCCCTATAGCCACCTGCTCTTTTGATTAGTGAAGATATTGTTTCGCCTTCTTCAAGATTATATATTCCAGGTCTGTTAATTGCTCCAGATAATGTAACCTGAGGTATTTTTTTAATTTCTTTAACGTATTTTGGTACATTGACAGAATCACGAGGCTGAAGAATAAATTGATCAAGATTAGTCTTGTTTAGTTCTATTATCTCTCTTCCGAAAGAATTATCTCTTTCAATAAAAATTTTATCAACCATATAAGTATCTTGGCTAAACCCTCCAGCAAAAGAAATGATATCCTGAACGGTTTCACCGTCTTTAACATCATATATGGCCTCGTTGTTAACACCCCCAGATATCGGCACATAAAATCCAACTGGATCAACTAATATAGTGTCTCCAGATCGAAGATTAATATTAAAAATATCTGGATTACCTCGAATCATTGTTTCATATAAATCAAACGTCTTAATAGCTTTGCCCGAACGTAAAAGCTTAATTGATCTATATGAACCATTCTTTGCAATTCCCCCCGCAACATTAAGAGCATGCAGAACATTAGAACCACCTGAAATGGTATAAACCCCTGGATTTTCTATTGAGCCAAGCATAATAACTTGCACATCTCTAACTTCTGTTAAAGTTATAAAAACTTCGTTACCAACTGTTTTTTCTAGAAAAAATTTTTCGACTATATTTTGAGCTTGAGAAAATTTTTGGCCAGCTAAATATATCTTTCCAAAATCTTTGAGTGAGATCGATCCATCTCTTTCAATGATTTGATCATTATAGATTTTTGACTTGCTTCCAACTAAATTAATTGTGATCTTATCTCCAACATCTAATACATAATCGCTATCAAAATTTGGAACGTTAACTGGCATAAACGTAGACTGAATAGAATTGAAAAAAGATAGTCCAAACCTTTTAAGCTGATTAACATCGTCATTTGTATTATCAACATTCATTCTATTTTCAAGGCTTTCGAGCTGCTTTTTAATAAGTTGAAGAGCTTCTTTATTTTTTAATGCTGAAGTCTTGGTATTCAACAGCTTGTCAATTTCTTTCTTTGTGCCTTCGTCTTCTTGACCAATTTCTTCCTGAAGTTCTTTAGGTAAGCTTTTTAAAAAATCTTCATCTAGCTCATTGCTTGCTTCCATAAGTGCTACTTGAGCTGATAGGCTAAAAGACAAGCATGAAAGAAAAATTATGAAAAATGAAAGATTTTGGATTTTAGTCGGTATAGGCATTTTTATCTCTATGCATTTAAAGCTATAAACTTTAAAGGTTAAATTTAATCAGATTATTATAATCAATTATATATTCTAGACTTAAATTTTCATATGATTAAGTGAGATAGAAGATATTTTAAATACCTTCAGCTATTAACTTCAATCTTGAGTGATAATTATTTTCAATATTTGGGCTAATATTTTGAATAAAGCTCTCTTTGGAGAGAAATCCTTGTTTGAGTGATTCTAGCTCAGGAGAGCCTAACAAGCTGCCTTTTCGGTTTTGCATAGAGCAAATTAGATTCGAAGCATCTAACAAAGAATCAAAAGTTCCTGCATCCATCCATATTGATGTTGAATCCATTTTAACAACATTAAGTGCATTGTTTTTTAAGTACTTGCTATTCAACTCTGAAATTTCAATCTCTCCTCTTGCAGATGGTTTTAGTGATTTGCAAATCTCTACAGCCTCGGTATCATAAAAATATAATCCGGTTACCGCTAGCTTAGATATAAATGTTTGCGGCTTCTCAATTATCCTATAAGGTTGATTATCTCTTATTTCTAAGACCCCATATCTTTCAGGATCATCAACCTCAACAGTAAAAATAGTTGCTCCAGATTTAAATGATTTGGTAAGCGATGAATTAAGATTGTTAGATAGGAATATGTTATCACCTAATATTAGAGTGCAATCATCATTATTTATAAATTTCTCTCCAATGATCAGAGCCTCAGCTATCCCATTTGGTTTTTCTTGAATGGCATAAGAAATCTCAACACCAAAATTCTTACCATCGCCTAATAGCTGTTTAAAGAAATTTAATTGTGACGGGCTAGAAATCACTAATACTTCTCTAATTCCCATGGAAATAAGTGTAGACAAAGGATAGAAAATCATGGGCTTATCAAAAACAGGTAGTAGTTGCTTTGAGATTGCAGCGGTAAGGGGGTGTAAACGAGTCCCAGATCCCCCGGCAAGAATTATACCTTTCATAGTTGTTTAATAGTATTAGACAGAGAGGTTTTCCAGTCAATGGGGGTGTATTTAAATGTATTGCAGAATAAATTACAATCCAAACTTGAGTTATTTGGTCTTGGAGCTACTAATTTAAAAAAATTGTTTTTAACTGGTTGAGCACTATTCTTCAAGTTAAATTTCTTATTAATTAGCAAGGTGATCTCTTTTACAAACTCAAATCTTGAAACTGCACCTAGGTCTGAAAAGTGAAATATTCTATTGATAGAATCAACTTTATCACTATTTTGCAATACTATCTTGATCCCTTCAGCAAGACTAATGCAAGATGTTGGAGATCCAATAATATCATCAGCACCATAAACAACCTGAAAATTTTTTTGAAGAATTTTATTCAATTTTTGTAAAAAATTATGTTCTGTTTCTAGGTGACTATAAAGCCAAGATGTCCTAATAATGACATATTTTTTTGCAAAACTTTGCACAGCTTTTTCTCCTGCCAATTTTGAAACTCCATATGCATTAATTGGGTTAGTTTGATCAGACTCTTTGTAGTTACCTTGAAAGCCATCAAAAACAAAATCAGTGGAAATATGAACTAAAAAAATATCATTCTTATTACAAAACTTAGCGATTTCTTCTACTGCATAGTTGTTTATAATTTGTGAGTCAAAATCTCTTTCAGCTTGCTCAACATTATTGAATGCAGCGCAATTAATTAATATTTTATTAGAATATCTAGAGAGAACAGTTTGTATATCAGAAATTTTTCTTAAATCTAAATCCGAGGAATTAATGATATTGCATTCAGGATTAAATTGATCACGCATGCATTGAGTTAACTGACTGGATCCTCCAAGAACAGTTATCATGCATCCCACCAAGACAAATTTTCTAAATACCAGCCAATAGTAAATTTTAGTGACTGATCAAATGGAGACTTTGAAATGCTGTCTGTATATTTCTTAAGTTTGGTATCATCAATTGAGTATCTTAGATCATGACCTTTTCTATCTTGAACAAAATCAAGATAATCAAAAGAATTTAAAAAATTAAATTCGCTATCCATAATTTTTAAGATAGATTTCACAAGGTCTAGATTAGAAATCTCAGTGCCACCTCCAATATTAAATCGTTCATTACAAAATAATCCCTGATGGTATATGGCAAAAATTGACTCGATATGATCTTCAACAAAAAGCCAGTCTCTAATATTCTCTCCGGTTCCATAAATAGGAATCTTTTTATTCGAGACTCTATTAAAAATTACTTTTGGAATCAGTTTTTCATAATATTGGCGAGGGCCAAAATTATTACTGCAATTCGTTATCAAATACTTCATTCCGTATGTTCTACCCCAGGACTGAACTAATAGGTCTGAGGATGCTTTAGATGCTGAATAAGGTGAACTAGGATCTATTTTTGAAAATTCTGTGAAAGATGGTTCATCGAAATTTAGGGAGCCATAGATCTCATCCGTTGAAATATGATGAAAGAGAGTATCATTATTGGATGATAAGATACCTTGAAGGATATTATAAGTTCCAATAATGTTCGTATTAATAAATTCCCATGGAGAGCTAATCGAGTTATCAACGTGAGACTGAGCAGCAAAGTGCACAACTAAATCAAATTTATTCTCTTGAAATAAGCTATCTATTCTTCCAGCATCCGTGATATCAATATTGTTAAATTTATAATTATGATGTGCATCCAAATGCTCTTGAGTTTTTAAAGACGTAGAATAGTCAAGCATATCAACATTCATAAATTCTATATTTGGAAACCTAGGGCATGCTAATGATAAAAAATGAGATCCAATAAACCCACTGCCACCTGTTACAAGAATATTTTTAATAGTTTTATTTTGAATCATAATTTAGATTTTCTAAGGTAACAAAAATAATTCACTTGCTTTCTTCCCAGCCTTATCCTTTTCAGAGAGAATGTAATCATCAAAATGTGGCCATTTTATATCAATATATAAATCATTCCATAGTAATGTTTCTTCAGACTCAGGAAAATAATTTGAATCAAGCTTATAGCTGATCAAGGTGTTAGGCTCTAATGTAATAAAACCATGCGCAAAGCCCCTAGGAAGAAATAATGAAGTAGATTCTTTTGCAGATATTTTAATACTCCCATAAGATAAAAAGGTTTTTGAGTCAGGTTGGATATCAACAAAAAAATCTTGTATAGATCCTTGCAATACATTAATTAACTTTGCTTGTGAGTGAGGAAGTTTCTGAAAATGCATTCCTCGGATTGTTCCAGCTGTGGTAGAAAAAGAGATGCTATCTTGAACAAAATAAGTGCTTGAATTTTCTTGATTGAATAAAGTGCTAAAAAAACCTAGTTCGGAATAGATTACTTTTCGATCTGTAAGTAACACTCCATCAAAATCTTCTAAATCCTTTCTTGGCATTAAACAATTATCTCAGTAGGAACAGGCAGCGGAAAGAGTAAAGTTGTACCTGGCTTAAATATATTTTTTGATTTCTTCAAAATATCTTCTTTATAGTTCCAAGATGTTACTAAAACAACATCGTAGTCTTTATTTTGGAGCTCTTCTTCAGAAATAATTGGAATATTAAAAATTGGAAATACTTTACCTATTTTAGTCGGCGTTGTATCAACACAATATCTTATTGTTTTGTTATCTAGCTCAAGAGTCGAGAACATTGTAAAAGCTTTTGCAGGTGCTCCATAGGCAATAATATTTTTTTCATTTTTCTGAGCATCTTTGATCTTATTTGTAATATATTTTTTTACTTGATTAATTTTTTCTTCGAAAATTCTGAAAACTTTTCCATCTTCAAATAACTCACTTTCTTTTGAAAGTTGATCAATCAATATCTGAGATTTTTGCTTCTTGGAAAGAGAGGCTATAAAAACAATTGATCCGCCATGGACGTCAGATAAAAGGATATCATTTAAATATAAGCCATGAATTCTAAGGAGATTCAGCATGCTTGTAACTGAATAAAAAAACATGTGCTCATGATATACCTGATCAAATTCTCCGTGAATCAATGTATCAATCGCGTAGGCATTCTCAATCATTACTATGCCATTTTTGTTAATTAATTTTTTCATACCTCTCAAAAGTTCTGACGGGTCAGAGTTATGAGCAAACATATGCCTTGCTATAACTAGTTGTATATTTTTCTTTAAATAAGTAACTTCTTCAGCAATATCTTGATTGAAGAATGAATTTAGAGTTTCAATACCATTGCCATTTGCCAATTTAGCAATATTCGAAGCAGGATCAACTCCTAAGACAGATAAAACATGAGGTTTTAAAAATGCAAGTAAATCACCGCTATTTGATCCGATTTCCACAACATCAGCAGAATATAATTTAGATAAATTTTCTTTTGCGTAATTAAAAAGCATTGAATAATGAGCATCCATTGTTGAGGACTTTGGAGTAATATATGTATAGTCAGAATATAATAAACCTTCTCCCAAACAATGTCTTAATTGCAAATTGCAGCAATTTGAACAAAAATCTAAGATAAGAGGAAATGTCTGCCTCTCCTTATTTTTGATAAATGTTTCGTCGAAATTATTAGCTGGTGGTGAATCGCAAAGATAGGTTATTTCTGAGATACTACCTCCACACAATCTACAGTTTTTACTTTCGATGATCATTCTTTAATCCATTTAAAATATTCAAATAAATCGGGCTTACTGCTTCTGTAGAATATGTGTTCATTATTTTTTTTCTTGCTAACTGCCCCATATTTTTTCTCATCTCATAATCTGCTACCAATAAGCCAATTTTTTCAATCCACTCTTGATGGTCGTCTACTAAATAGCCAGTAACTCCATTTTCAATTATATGGGTAGCCGTCCCAAAATTTGTAGATATAGAGGGTATTCCTATTGACATATATTGTAAAACTTTTAAGCCACCCTTTCCTTTTGCCCAATTACTTGGTATTAAGGGATATAATCCAATATCTATTCTTTGCAAATCTATAATCTCAGTCTCTTTTGTCCATCTAATTACTTCTATATCAATATCAGGAATATCATAATCAAAATTAGTGATCAGAAGTAATTTTAAATTATATTTCTGACATGCTATCTTAAGCTCCTCTCTAATTGAGTCTAGGTAGGAGGATGAAGTAAATGTTCCTGTCCATCCAAGAGTTAACTTTTTTTTATCGTCCTTAATTTTTTTTGGAAAAAATCTTAAAGCATCTAAAGAACATGGTATGTAGGTAGCTGAATTATAAATATTATTATTTTTACAATATTCTAAATTATATGGAGAGCTTGTAATCACGTCATTAGATCTTTCAATAAGTAATTGAATTTTTTTCTTATTTTTTAAAATACGTTTTAAAAAATTTCTATTATTTGGATCTGATTCCATATGAATGGAGTCATCGAAATCAAATATAAGCTTTTTTGATCTTTTTGTGTAAAGGCTCTCAAACAAAGTATCAATCAATGGAGTTACCCACATGCAAACATAAACACAGTCAAAATCTTTTAATCTTTTAAGATCTCTGATTCTTCGAAAATATCCTTTAATTGTTCCACAAACCTTTGATAGAAAATACCCCTTTTCATAAAGGATCTTCCATGTCTCAAATGAAAAAAAAGATGAGACGGTTACATTAAAGCCATCATTGCGCCACTTTTCGAAGTACTGCTCGTATTTCAATCTTTGGCTAGCTGCAAAACCTTCGGGATAAGGGCAGATTACTAAAATATTCTTTTGGTAATACTTGTCAGTCATCGAGTCTACTCTATCTCGCCTCTTTCTCAGATTTTTTAATAAGCAAATATACTATAAATATATAGATGAAGGTGTATTTATACCTTAGATAGGTAAAGTTATTTTCTATCACTAAGCTGTTCAAAGTTATCCCCAAACATATTGTAATAAGTACTAAAATAAATTCTGGAGATTTCGCATATCTCAAAACTCTTCCCCGTATCAAGAGAAAAACAATTCCTAGCTGAATAAGTGATTCAACAAAAAAGATTAATGAGCTGAAAGAATAAGGAAATGGCTTAAAAAGTCCTTCTATAAAACTTAAAGGTACAGAAACAAGCAATGACAAAACAGATGTGAAAGGAACTAAATTTTGCCTTGTTACTGATCCAATTGCATTTGCTTCTGTTAGGAAGGCTAATTTAAAGTAATTTAACGTAGCAAGCAGAGCATCGCTAAAGATCAAGACTCCTGAAAAAACTACAATACAATACATTAATAACATACGATGACTTGTATGAGCTCTAAAGAAGAATACTCCCAAGTATAAAAAAATAAAGATAATTCCATTCTGAATCTTAACTGCTAGCAAAATTGAGACTAAAACGGTTGAGAGCAAAAATCTATTTGCAATAATGGAGAACATAAGTGCAAGCTGAATACAAAAAATTAAATTATCTCTGAGACCTAGCGAGGAATAAAGCAGCATCGATGGCAATAACAGAGACAAAATTAGATATGGAATATAAGAGGGATCAATTTTTGGTTTTATTAAGACATAAGCGAATAAAAGATACACTTTATTTATCATGCCAAGAGAAGCATGAGTAGCAATTGATGGCATTGGTATAATTGAATAAAAGAGCGCGGGAATTGTTCTTTTAAAAGATGCAAGAGCAAAGCTTTCTCCTCCTCCACTCGTGACCAACTGACAACCGACCTCATCAAAAATAAAATTATCTCTAAAATCTCTTACGCATCTTAAGTATCCTCCAATATCTGGAAACTGGTTGCCTGCTATAAAAATATTTACAAGTGCAGCAATGCTAAATAACACTAACCAAAAGTAAAGTTCTCTTGAGTTAAGTTTTTTAAAGCCAAATAAAATAAATGCAATAATGAAACAAAATAATAAATTAGATGATTCAGATAAAAGATAAATAATAAATGATGAGGGACCATAATAGTCTAGCGATGAATCAAATATCATTTAGCTTAAGTGTGAAAAATAGTCTTATAGCAAGTAAAATTTGACCTAGTTCGTACTAGCATTGCTTTCATTAGAAATATATGAAGTTAAGATGAAGTACATAGTTGAGATTAACAATCCAAATACTGTAAATAAAGATACTAGAAATAAAATATTGGGCTGAACAGGGTATTCAGAAGACTCTATCCCTCGAACAATTTTTATTTTATATAGTTCATTAGTGCCAATTAAAGCTTTCTTTAATAGCTGCCCTTCTAGAATGCTTGTAATAGCTTCACGTTGGGATATAGAAGAAATTTTGGAAAGCTCTTCAGTTAAAAAAGAAATTCTTTCATTAATTTGGCTGCTCTCCTGCAGCTTAAAATAATCATCAGTCTCTTTAATTAAACTATCAATCATATATCCTATTTTTTCAGGCGAGCTTGTGAGAGATTGTATATAAATTAAATCGGCAAACTCATCATAAGTAACGGAAATCGATTGTTTGATAAATTTATTTAAAAGATAAGTATTGGGCACTGGAGAGTAATTAGTGCCAATCATTTTAAATTTTATAAATTTTAGCCTATTGGATAAATTCCAAATAGGCGAGTATTGCCCAGATTGTTTATTAAAAAATCGGCCATAAAAAAAATTTAGTCCATCATAATTTTCTTCGTATTTTTTGGTAACCCTCAAGGAGAAAATTGCCTCTTCTACTTGATAATAAAACTTTGAGGCATTTGAATTTGCCTGACCCAAAGCCATGGAAACAAACGAATTTGTACTTGCACCCTTAGCTTCCTCGTCTGCTTGATCAATTATAATACTAACTTCGTATAGCGGCGTTTGATTTACAACGTAAATTAATCCAATAAAAAAAAATGTTAATCCCGATAGCAGAATTGTCCTATATTTTAATTTAAGAGTTGTAAAATAATTAAAATTATTACTCATGGTTTGTACCCTTCTAAATTTTAAGATTATATCTTATTTAGGATGATAAAATTTTATTAAACATCTCTAAATGTTTTTGAACGGCAATTTCAACGGTGAAGTTTTTACGGGCATGCTTAAAAGCATTAGACCCCATTATTTGTATTTTTTTCTTGTCTTGAATAAAAAATTCCATGGCATCCGAGAGAGCCTGCACATCTTTTGGAGGCACCAACTTTCCAGTAATATCCTCTATTATTACATCTTTGCAACCCCTAACGTTAGAGGTTATCACTGCCCTTGAGCATGATTGAGCCTCCATGAGCACCTTTGAAAAACCCTCTCTGTATGATGGCAAAACTAAAATAGATCCATTTTTTATGCACTCCTTAATATCTTTTTTATAGCCAGCATAATGAATTTTATTACTTAAGAAGGGCTTAATATTTGCATAATTAAGACTTTTAAAATTTGCATTATCAATATCACCATATAGGGTAAATTTACAATTTTTGTGAGTTTTTGAAACAATACTCGCAGCTTTTAAAAATTCAATCACACCTTTGTCTCTTAATAATCTTGATATCATAATAAAGTGACACAAATCATTGTTCACAGGTTTATCACTAAAGAATTCCTCATCAATTCCATTTCCTGAAATTAAAAAGCAATTGCTAGGTTTGCTAATTTTAGATGAAGTAAGAAAATTTTTGTCTGCTTCGTTTTGAAGTAAAAAATTTGAATGCTTGGACTTAATAATATATCTATATATTAGTAGAATAAGAATTTTAATTATTTGCTCTTTGTTAAAAATTTTAGAAACTCTGCTATCGCCCGAAAATGCTGAACCCATTCCAGAAATTGCATATATGGATTTAGTATTTTTAAAAAAATTTGCAATTCTTGCTAGAAAAATAGATCTATGCGATACAGAATAAATAAGTAGTGGCTTTTTTATATGTATTAATCTCATTAAAAAAAAAGAATTCTTTAAGACATTCAATAAACTAAATCTTTTTCTATGCGTATCTATTATTAAATACTCAATACCATCTATTGGAATAGGGTTTTGATCTGATGATGTTATAACTGTAAAGTTCCATCCTCTATTGATAAGACCTCGTATTAGTGAGATTCTATGGCTGAGAAAGAAACTTATCTCTGGAATTACTAAGAAAATATTTTTAGATATGTTTTTCATGCCAGGCAAAAAGTGTGGTGAGATTCCAGATTAAATTTGGCTCCTCTATTTTATAATTTACATGATCAGACCAGAGTGAGTCAATTTCAGAAAAGTCCATTACATCTGAAAAATGCTTTCTGCCATGATCCAAAGTTGACTCAGTATAATCCCTTAATTCATTTCTTAAATATTTACTCAAGGGAATATCAAAACCTTTCTTTGGTCTATCCATAAGCTTCTTTGGAATCAGATCATGCACTACCTCCTTCAAAATATACTTACCTGAACCATTGTTTAAAAGGAAATTTTGAGGGATGGAAGCTGCAAACTCAGCAATCTTGTGATTAAGCAGAGGTATTCGTGATTCTAAACTTACCGACATTCCAGCAATATCAACTTTAGTTAAAATATCTCCTGGCAAATAATCAATAGCATCACTAATCATGGCTTTTCTGAAAAAACTATGATTTGATTTCCATATTTCTGGATCCAATGAAATAGGCTTGTCATTTAGCACAAAACTATTATCGAATTGCGAAAGTTTTGAAAATAAATCATGATCAGATGAATAATTAAGAATCTTTTGTAATTTTATGAATTTTTGATCGATATTATTTATTGAGTTAGACATCAAAAGTTTTAATAAAGGTTTAATCAGATACAATGAATTGCTTTGGTTTAAGATTTCCCTCAATCCCAATGGAATCCTTCCTAAAGATTGCTTTACTTTCTCTCCCAAAAAGTATTTTCCGTAGCCTCCGAAAATTTCATCGCCACCATCACCGCTTAAAGAAACTGTAACTTGAGATTTTGTTAACTTTGATAATAGTAAAGTTGGGATTTGCGATGAATCTGCAAACGGCTCGGTATATATATCTGGCAATATTGAGATCGTATCTAAAAGATCTTTTTTTGAAAGATATAGCTCTTGGTGTTCTGTGCCTAAATGTGATGAAATATCTTTTGCGTGATCAGCCTCATTGAATTGGGCCTCCTCAAAACCAATTGAAAAAGTTTTGATTTTTTCCATTGAATTCTTTTGCATAAACGCAACCACACAGGATGAATCATAGCCTCCTGACAAGAATGCTCCCAAAGGTACATCTGAGATCATTGTATTTTTAATTTTTGACTCTAATAATGTGCTCAACTGAGATTTAGTTTCATAAAATACATCAGAGGTTATGGAGTGTTTATTTAGGTCAACACTCTTCAATGCAACTTTTTTATAATCCCAATATTTAAATTCATTACTATGACTGGAATTTTTTTTTAAAGGAATCTCAAGATAGGTACCAGGTTTTACTTTTTTGATTTCATTAAAGATACTTTTATCTGTTGGGATATATGATTTTTTTAAAAAAAAACTAACACTTTCATAATTAATAGTTAGTCTACTCTTAAGTGATGTCATCAATGGAGACATTTCAGAGCTAAAATACACACAGCTTTTATCTTGAAACCAGTATAGTGGCTTCTCACCAAACCTATCTCTTGAGAGATAGAGAATATTTTCTTTCTTATCTAGAACAGCAAAGGCAAACATTCCCTCGATACAATCAAGGGCATTCTTAATACCCAAGCATTCTATAAGATTAACTAATACCTCAGTGTCGCTATTTGTTTTAAATTTAATCTTATAATCTTTTTGAAGTTTCGCCATCAAATCTACAAAGTTATATATTTCACCATTATAGACAATGACATACCTTCCAGAGTGAGATGTCATAGGCTGATTTGCATTATGTGAAAGATCTAAAATTGATAACCTTGTATGCCCAAGGCCTATCCCTTCATGAAAATAAACATCTTGAGAATCTGGGCCGCGATGCTTTATAAGATCATTCATGGAATGAATCTTACCTATGATTTCATCTCTAGATAGCTTGCTGTCAATGACACCATTAATTCCACACATAATTAATTTTTATAAATAAATTGATGGAGCATGCTAATTAATAAGGCTTAGATATTTTGATGAGACTTTGCTGATTGAAAATCGTTTGAGAGTGTCAGCAATAATATCATCTTTAGAAAATTTTTTATATTGGATTGTCATGAGCTCTATTTTTTGAGCTAAATCAGATGAATTTAAATTTTCAAAAAATACTCCATTGAATTTCTCTTTAATAACTTCTCTATTTGCACTTGGACAATCAGAAACAATTGCAGGCATGCCAAAACCTAAAGCCTCAACCAATGAGTTTGAGAATCCTTCAAATCTTGAAGGCAAAATATAGACATCACATTTTGAATAAAAAAAACTTGGAGAGATATGCCCGTATAGAGAAACAAAAGAATCAAATTTGTGTGAGACTAATTTGCTTTTAAAATCCTGAAAATTATTTCCACTTCCACACACATGAAAATGAATTCTATTCTTAAGATCATTGCTTAAGTGCTCTAAACAAGCGAAAAAAATATCATACCCCTTTTGTTTCTTGAAGGTTCCAACAAGTAAAAAATTTACCTTATTATTTGGAATAATGTAATTTTCGTTATGCATCTTTAAAATATTAGGAATACCGTTATGAATTATCAAAAACTTATCACTATTTTTAAATTTAAAAAAATTTAAGAAATCATCCTTCATAACTCTCGACTGAAAGATAAACTTTGAACATTTTTTAATAGAAACGAAATAAAACAATTTATGAAAATAATACTTTATTGAATACTTTCTGATTTCTAAGCTGATGGTATTTCCCAAGCGCATAATTAGATTTGAAGATGGATACAAAATTTTATAAATTAGCCCAAGTTTATTAGAGTTCACAGTCGTGAAAATATTGAATTCCTTTTTTTCATTTAACTTATTCAATTTAATTATATTTTTAAGTAAATTGCTTCCCTCCTCAATAAATAAATATTTATTTTCTATAGCAATTTCTTCATACAGTCTTCTAAAAAAGTTCTGAGCTCCTTCTAGCTTATGATTAGGAATAATAAATACTGAGACGTTATTTTGTATATATTTTTGCATTTAAAAAATGAAATAAAAAGACAATAATCTTATAAATAAATAATCAAAAATTGCAGAAATAAATTCTTTCATCTGTTAATCATTTTGCGGATCAATGAGTAAATTTAATTCTCCTGACTCTTTGTATGCCTCTGAAAAACTGTCAAAACTTTCTATCACCCCATCCTTAAATATTAAAATTTGATCAAGCTCTTCTAAAATATCCATTTCGTGAGTTATTAAAATAATAATCTTGTTTTCTTTAAGCGTTTGAAGATTCCTAAGAAAGTGTGCTTTATTTGAGTTATCTAATGCGCTTGTTGGTTCGTCTAAAATTATTAACTCTGGGTCAATTCTAGCCATAGCTCTAGCTAACCCTAAACGTTGAATTTGTCCAGCACTTAAATTATTAGATGTTGGTAAATTTTTAAAATCTTGATTTGAAGTTAAAAAATCTAAATTTACAATTTTTTTAATAAAATTAATTGGATGAGAATTATTGGATGCAAAAAATATGTTATTCTCAATAGAGTCAGCAATAAGTCTAGCTTGGGGAGGTGCATATGAGATCTTTTTTAGCCAAGTAGTATTTTCATATATCTCTGCTTCAATACCATTGACTTTAATAGAGCCATTGCTGTGACGTAACAAACCCATTAAAACATCGCAAAATGTGGATTTACCTGATCCAGATTTGCCTGTGATACCTATAATCTTGTTGCTTTCAAATGATAATGAAACATCTTTTATTGCAAAGCTATCTTCTTTTGGATATTTAAAGCTTACATTTTTGAATTCAATTTTTTCTAGAGAACTTTCAGAAATATTATTATGGGTTAAAGCTGATGGAGGATTTAAACGGAGGTTCTTAATGATGTTTTCTAATGAATAAATATTACCTCTTATTTGAGAGGATGAGTAATATATTCCTTGCAAGGCTGGAAGCAACTTAAATGCACTAAAGAGAAAAACACTTAGCTTTGGAAAAGATTCAGAAAAATTAGTCCCTGAGATTGCGCTATAAAAAATTAAAGTTGTGATTCCAAGTAAAATAAAGGATTCAACAAAATATCTAGGCAATAATGCTACATTAAGATTGTGTTTATAAGAGTTCCCCCAAATAGCACTTGCTTTTCCGAAGCCTTTGATAAAGTAAGATTCATTACCCCAAACTTTTATTTGCTTCATAAGTTCAAATACATCATTGAGGAAACTTAATCTATTTTCGTGAGCTTCAGTGAGCAACTCACTATTTCTATATAATCTTGATCTAAAAGAAATATATATAAAGATATAGATTAAGGATAAAACTAAAAAAAATGCTGAAGTTAGCGCAACATCGACATACAAAAGTCCGCAAATGATAAAAAATGAAAGCATTAAATTTTTATTCAACATCATCGTTGGGACAAAAATATTCTGAGTCACTCTTGAAGATTCTTGGTATATCTCATTAATCATCTTATTTGATGATGTGCTCATCAAATACGACCATCTTTGGTAAATGTAATGATTTAATAATTTATTACCTAGAGTTACGCCACAATCTGTAGAAATTCGAGATAATAAAATAACGGAAAAGATTGCAGATAGAGCCCCCAAAAATATCAGAATAAAAGTGGATAAAAAGAAAAATATAAAAAAAGTATCAAAACTTTTAAATGTAAAAAAATTATATAAAAAATTAATTTGTTCATTTTCTAAAGATGATGATCCTGAAGTAGCTAAAAAAATTAGCGGTCCGAGCATTAATATTCCAGTGAGTTCAAAGATACTAGAAATAAAAAAAACTATTTGGCTTTTAATTAATGTTAAATTTAATTCAGATTTAGAGTTAAAAAAAATATCTAAATTCTTTAGAAGAAGAATCATCAAGAGTTCCTATCAAGTTGAATCATAATAAGGTCTTTGCTAAAAAATTTTGTGCTTAGTTTCTTTTTTGATTCAGAAGATAGAAATGCAATCTTCGAGTTAATATTTTTTCTATCTAATCCATCAAAATGTTTTATAGCCATCTGATAATCTTTTTGCTTTTGAGGGAATAAATAGCGTGGATAATATTTTAGGGCTCTAATGAACTGCTTAAATGCAATAGAGATATAGATTCTAAAAGTTAAAAAAACATTATTAAACTCATATAAATGCTTGGAACTTATTGCTGCTTTAATCTTTGAAATAAGGTAGCTGTTGCTATAATCTGATTTCAGATTGTCTATAAGATTGCTAATCTGAAATGAATCTATGTTTGAGTCATGGAAGGCATGCAAGTCTTTAGAAAAAATTGCAGACTCTAGCTCTTCATAATTTTTAGTATCTACCCCAATATCTCTTGTTATATTTATCAAAGTCTTGCTCTCAAAAGGATAAAAATTTATAACTTTTTTTCCCAATAAGTAAGCTTCGATTGAGGTTGTGCAACCATTCTGAATTAAAACTTTACTTTTCTCTATCCATTCAACAGCAGTATATTCCTTGCTAATAGTTACATTTGGATAAATTGAAAATGCAGAAATATATGTATCTACCCCTTCTGTTGGATGAGGTCTTAGAACAAATTTCTCATTGGGATAGTTCACAGCTAGCTCAGAGATTATTTCTATAAAATAAGAAAAATTTCTTTTTTCCTCTGCATACATTTGAATTACTTTATGTTGTTCTTTTAAATCATCATGGCCATGCATAAGTTCTTTGAATACGTAATCTATGTTGGAGATATAATTTGCAACTGAAAAATTTGTATTAATTAAAATAAAATCTTTGGACTCAACTCTATTAAATTTATTAATCAATTTCCTAAGCAAGTCATTCTTTTTTAAATTAAGTCTCGGTGATCCTACAGAAAAACATTGTACAGATGAATTTTTTTTATAATGATCCTTTTGGAAATCTCCCCAAGTTAAGATTTCATCATCCCCATGCAAACATGATGCATCAAGAAGCTCGTTAAGATTTACGATCCAATCATTTGGCTCACCTGGATATATTCCCCCCTCTTCATGTAACCATAAGATTGAGTGATGATTTTTCTTATAGTTTTTATAAATTGACATATCTGCAGGGAAATAAGTTTTAAAAATATTTTTTCCTATATATACACCATTCTTAAAAAAGCAACTTATTGAATCTATCATGTCATGCTGACCTAAAAAACAAATCGTATTCTTATCTAATAACTCATTCGCCATGACTAACTTTGCATCAAGTTCTCTAGAAATAGTTTCTATTGGAATAAATACAATATTTTTTTTCATATCTATTTAGTTCTTACCTTAAAGTATTCAACATACCAATCTAAGAAATTCTTAACGCCCTGCTCTACCGAAACAATAGGATTATAAGAAAAATCATTTTTTAATTTGTCTGTGTTACAAAATGTTACTGGCACATCACCGGGCTGCAAAGGAAGAAATTCCTTCTGGATTTCTTTATTAAAATAGTTCTCGATACAATGTATAAAATCCATTAACTCCACTTTTTCTCCTCTGCCAATATTTAATACTCGCCATTTTGCAGTGCTTTCTGAAGGAGATAAATTTAAGACTTGAGTATCTTCTGCGAAAGGAAGTTTAATAACAGATAAAATCCCATTTACAATATCGCTTACATAAGTGAAATCTCTAGCATGATTACCAAAATTATTAATTGAAATTTTCTGTCCTTCAACGAGTGCTTTAGTAAATTTAAATAAAGCCATATCTGGTCTACCCCAGGGACCGTAAACAGTAAAAAATCTTAAACCAGTGGTAGGTATATTGAATAAATATGAGTAGGTATGAGCCATTAACTCATTGCTTTTTTTGGTTGCAGCATAAAGACTAATTGGATGATCTACATTATCATTCTCGCTAAAAGGCAAAGTTTCATTTAAGCCATAAACTGAACTTGAAGAAGCATAAATCAAGTGCTCAACATCAATTTTTTTAGACAATTCTAAGATATTCAAAAACCCTCTAATATTTGAATCAATATATACATGAGGATTTGAAATTGAGTATTGAACTCCAGCCTGCGCTGCTAAATTAACTACAATTTCAAATTTTCCTTCATTGGAGAGCTTGTTCATTTGAAAATCATCTGCAAGGTCTATTTCAAAGAAATGAAAGTTCTGTTCTTTCATTAGCAGGTTTAATCTGTCTTTCTTAAGCTGTACGTCGTAGTAATCATTAAGATTATCAATTCCAAAAACTTCATGTCCAAGATCTATTAAAGCTTTTGACAAATGAAACCCTATAAAACCAGCGGCTCCAGTTACAAGGATCTTCTTCATAAAGATAATGACTCCATTGAATGTCCTAAAGATGATTTAACATCAAAGAAAACTGCATTCTTTTTTTGTAAACGCTTAAAATATTTAGGTCCCAGTTTGGTAAGTGAATGATGCGGTGAGATCAAGATAACAAGGTTGTATCTTGAACTTGGTAATTTTCTAAGAACTTTAATTTGAGCATTTACTTTTTGCTTGATCTGAATAGGATCTATTAAAGGGTCATATGCATGAACATTTTTGAATGACCGCGCTAAAATCTCTAGTACATCTAGTGCCTTGGAATTTCTTATGTCTGGACAATTTTCTTTAAAAGTTAGGCCCATAACTAATGCAGATGAGTTTTTTGGCAAAATATTTTTTGTTTTTAGCAAAGCAATTGATTCTTTAACAATATACTCTGGCATAAACTCATTTGTTTCCCTTCCAGATAAAATCATTTTTGGATGAAAGCCCATTTCGCTTGCTTTGTAAGTTAAATAATATGGATCAACTCCAATACAATGCCCCCCCACTAATCCAGGCCTAAAATCATGGAAGTTCCATTTTGTTTTTGCAGCATTCAAAACTTCATTAGTATTAATATCAAGTAAATTAAAGATTTGAGAGAGTTCATTGATTAAAGCAATATTTATATCCCTTTGGGTATTCTCAATGACCTTTGCAGCTTCAGCTACCTTGATTGATGAGGCCTTATGTGTTCCAGCTTTAACAATTTTTGAATAAATGCCATCTACCCTTTGCAATGATTTGCGATCACAGCCACTAACAACTTTTACAATAGTTGAGAGTGTATGTTTTTTATCTCCTGGATTAATTCTTTCAGGGCTGTATCCTACTGAAAAATCATAGATATATTTTAGTTTTGAAAATTTTTCTAAAATTGGGACACAGTATTCTTCAGTTAAGCCCGGATAGACGGTTGATTCAAATATAACTAAATCACCTTTAAGCAGGACCTTTCCTATTAGCTCGCATGCTTTTTTTATTGGGGTTAAATCAGGCTGTTTATTATTTTTAATTGGAGTGGGAACGGAAACAATGTATACAGAACAGTTTTCAATATCTTTAACTTTAGAGGTCAATAAAGAAGATAGTTTTTTTAATTTACTTGAATTTATTTCTCTAGTTATATCAATACCTTTTTTTAGTTGATTTATTCTAGAAGAAGAAATATCAAACCCAATAGTGTTGAATTTTTTTGAAAGAGCTTCTAACAAAGGCAAACCTACATAGCCCAAACCAATTACCGCAATTTTTTCTTTAGTGATTCTAGGAGACATGACTAACTATAATTTTTTATCCGCTATTATAACCTTTTGATTGAAAAGAATTACTAAAGAGGAATTATTAATTTAGATTTTTGTTAAACGAAGTTTTCTCTTATTGCTATACCAGCTTCTGCCATAGCTGACTTTGCACCTGCAGGTGTTTGCTCAGTAAAATGATACATACTCGCAGAGGCAACTGCAGAAACTCCACATAAAGCAGCATCAACCATGTCTTGATAGTTTCCAGCGCCCCCTGAACCAATAACAGGTATATTAACCGCATCAACAATTGCTCTGAGTAAATCTAAATCATAGCCTGTCATAGTTCCGTCTCTGTCAATGGAAGTAATTAATAATTCTCCTGCTCCTCTTGACTCAACTTCCTTTGCCCATTGAATGGCATCTTTTTGCTCATCAAATGTTCCTGACAAACTATAGCAATTCCATTGTTGATTGCCCTGCTTCTTGACATCTATACTTGCTACAACACATTGGGAACCAAATATTTTTGCAATGTCTTCAATCAATTTTGGATTCTTGTATGCTGATGTATTCAAACTAATTTTATCGGCCCCAGACTCTAAAAATTTTTGAACGTCATTAACATGAGTTATGCCTCCTCCAGCTGTTAGTGGAAGAAAACAATCATTGGAGAAGTCATTTAATGATTCAAAGTCAAAACTGGTTCCTTGAGAATTTGCTGAAATATCAACTAGGATTAATTCATCTACATCCCTCCGGTTGTAAACCTTTATTGCGGGAAGGACAGAGCCAACTCTTCTCCAACTATCAAATGATATTCCTTTAACTAGACCAAAATCTTTCCAAAGCAATGTAGGTATTACTCTAACTTTAAGCATTAAGAAATATTGATAAAATTTTTGTATAAAGCCAATCCAGCCTTAGAACTTTTTTCTGGATGGAATTGTGTGCCAAAGATATTTTTATTCGAGACACTTGCTACTATGTCAATTCCATAATCAACAGAAGCTGAAATCATCGAGGCCTTTTCAACTACAACGCCATATGAATGAACGAAATAAAAATCAGTATTATTGTGAATTCCAGTGAAAATGGATGGCACTTCCCCATTGGAAGAAATATTGATTGAATTCCATCCAACATGGGGCAAACGCTTATTACAACCTTGATCAGATAAATTTGTTACAACACCTTTAATTAACCCAAGTCCTGGTGTCGGATTTTCTGCTGAAGCTCCCTCATAACCTTTATCCATTAGCAGATGCATCCCAACGCAAATACCCAGTAATGGCCATCGATTTGAATCAAAAGTTTTTTTAAAAAATTCTACCCAATTATTTTGTTTTAGTTTGTTATAACATTCTGTGTAATTCCCCACACCAGGCAATATTAATGATCCATATTTCTCAGCATCTAAGGGGTTTTTGATTAATGAGGTCTCACCTCCAGCCAACTCAATTGCGCGTTTAACAGAGCCTAGATTGCCCACTCCGTAGTCAATAATTCCGATGCTCATTGATTATCATAATTAATTTTTATAAGACTCCCATCTTCACTTCGTAATAAGTTACCTTGAGAATCTTTTTTAAATAATTTTTTGTTTGTAAATTGATCGCATACTTTAATGAACTCCTCAACAGTCATTTTGAGCGGTTTCAATGTTTCTTCCAAGGATTGTCCAAGGTATTCCCATGGAAACTTTCCATCGAGTCTTTTTACAATCTCCATTCCAGTTTCTCTTGTTATTCTTTTTCTACGAATATGCAATGAGGCATGATCTGAGGTGCGACCAAATCCAAACTTTAGATACTTAAAATATTCATGGATAGCGGTTTGGTAATTATCAAGATTTTCATAATTTACCATTGAGCCTAAAGTAATATTTTCTGAAACAGTAAAACCAAAAGCTGATGCAACTAAGGCATTTGATAGACCATCCCATGGAATATAGTGGCCTAAGAAAAGCCCGGTCACGCCAACAGCTTGGAGCTTCTCATCTTCAGGATAGAAATAGGGTATTAAATCTCTTCTAGAAATTCCATCTTGACCAATTAAGTCATCCACACGAAGGCCTAATAATCCTCCAAATTCTTCAAGCCATCTTCTATCAAGAATATTATTTTCAGCAGCTGCAGCTGGGCCACCATATTCATTCTGCGAATTTTCTCCCCAAATAATTAATGGAATATTATATTGAACTGCAGCTCTAACAGGTATAGTAAAAATTCCAACATGCTCAGGCCATGAAATATCACCAACTTCCTCAAGACCAATCCTATTAAGCTTAGCTCTAATTAGTGGATTAGGTGACATTTCAACATAATCAACGCCTAATTTCTTGATATTTTCTATATTCGCCTTGCCAACATCAGTCAAAGCACATGTTGTTGCGGTTACGCATAATGGATTCATTCCAAGCTCTAATAATTTTACAACTTGAAATGTGCTATCTTTGCCACCACTCACTGGTATTACACAATCCCAGTTTTCTCCTTTTTTATTTCTATATTTTTCGAGAACAGCTTCCAACTCTGCTCGTCTGTCATCCCAATTAATTTCACCTCTTTCTTGAAAGCTCTCACAAGCATTACAAATACCAGCTTCATTGATCTTTAAATCGGGTTTTGTAGCAGGCATTACACAATTTTTACAATAAATTATCATCTCAACACTCCTCTAGTTGCAGCAATCTAAATTTAATTTCAGCTTTGCGCCAATCATCTTCTGTATCAATATCTTGAGAATGCAATTCTAACACTTCTAGAATACGGGAATTATTTAAAATCGGTCTGCCCTCTAACCATGCATCAGATCTTCCCCAATAAAATTGGCCAGCATCATGAAATGTATCCTCTAAATCTTGAGACCTCACATTCTCTTGATCTGGCTGCAGCATACTCACTGTCCCATCCTGATCTAACCTGAGGGCTCTTTGAATTGGATAATTGTATTTAGTTGCGGTAAAAACAAAATCAACTTTTTGCTCCGTAATGATTTTTAAAGCTTTGCTAATATCATCTGGCTTTACAAAAGGTGCTGTCGGATAAATGCAACATGCAAATTCTATCTCATCCTCAAGTCGTGAAATAGCATCTGAAATAACTGGTAATGTAGAAGTATGGTCATCTGACAAATTTTTATCTCTTAAAAATGGTACCTCAGCACCAAATAATTTTGCAGTACTAGCTATCTCTTTGCTATCAGTAGAAACTATCACCCTATCAAAACAACCAGATTCTAGAGCAGCCTGAATCGACCAAGCAATAATTGGTTTATTATTAAATTCTCTTATATTCTTTTTAGGAATTCTCTTGCTTCCCCCTCTTGCAGGTATTATTGCAACTTTCATTCAACTAACTAAGCTTAAAACAGAATTAGAAATATGAAGTCTGTTTTTTTCATCTAGATCTGGAAAGATAGGTATGCTTATAGCAGTTGAATAATACTTTTCTGCGTTTGGGAAGTCCTCAAATTTAAAGGTTTTTAAAGACTGATAATAAGGATGCCTGTATACAGGTATATAATGAAGGTTTGCGTTAATTCCCATCTCTCTTAGTTCTTCAAAAATTTCCTTTTTGGATCTAGCTGCATCTATTTCTTCTATTTGAATAACAAATAAATGATATGCAGATAGAGTATTTTCTATCACCTTTTGAAAAATTATTTTTGAATTATTAAAATCATCTATATATCTATCTGCAATCAGATTTCTTCTGGAAATAAATTGTTCAAGGCGATCTAATTGACTTAATCCAAGTGCTGCTTGAAGATCGGTCATTCTATAATTAAAACCTAATGAGATTTGCTCGTAATACCATGGTCCTTCAGACTTATTTGCAAGCTCTTTCTGATCTCGAGTGATGCCATGCGTTCTGAGTAATGATATCTTTTTTGCTAAAACGGGATCATTAGTAGTGCACATTCCCCCTTCAGCAGATGTAATAATCTTTACTGGATGAAAGCTAAAAACTGAAATATGGCTAAATTTACAAGAGCCAATAGGATTTTCATAATACCTCCCTCCAATTGAGTGAGATGCATCTTCAATAATTTTAAATCCATATTTGAGGCTTAATTGATATATTCTTTCCATATCGCAAGATTGTCCACATAAATGGACGGGTATTACTACCTTGGGAAGTTTTCCAGTTTTTTTTGCTTTGACTAGTTTTTCTTCTAATGAGTTAACACATAAATTATAAGTTCGCTCATCAATATCAATAAAATCAACCGATGCTCCGCAATACAGAGCACAATTTGCAGAAGCAACAAATGTAATAGCAGATGTCCAAACTAAATCCCCTTTACCAACTCCAAGTGATAAGCATGCAAGATGTAATGCAGAGGTTGCACTATTAACAGCAATTGCAAATTTACTTTCTACTATTTTTTTTACAGCGTTCTCGAATGATGGAACTGCGGGACCTTGAGTTAAAAAATCTGAATTTAAAACTGATACAACCGCATCTATGTCATCCTGAGAGATAGACTGACGGCCATATGGAATCATGTTAAATTTTTCCTAGTTTTTCAGAATTATCATTGATCCATGAGCTCAATTCCTCATCAGTCATCCAATGATCATTGGTTTCACTATCATATATAAAATCCTCTGATACTTTTTTACCCTCTTTTATTCGATGAAGATCTTCATCCCAGCCATTAATCATGGGTAAAATCTTGTAATAATCTTTATATTCATATGTTGATGCAGAGTCGCCCTCCCCAATCATTTGTTCATGAAGCTTCTCTCCAGGACGAATTCCAACCTCAATTTGTTCAGCATTTGGAGCTACAGTACTAGCTAAATCAGTTACTTTCATGGAAGGTATTTTTTTAACATATATTTCTCCACCCTCCATATCCTCAAATGCATGCCAAACTAACTGGACACCTTGCTCCAAGGAGATCATAAATCTTGTCATCCTTTTATCAGTAATTGGAACTGAGCCAGAAGACTTTTTTTCATGAAAAAATGGAATTACAGATCCACGAGAGCCCATAACATTCCCATACCTTACAACTGAAAATTTTGTAGCATGCTCTCCAGAATATGCATTGGCAGCAACAAATAACTTATCAGAAGCAAGTTTTGTAGCGCCATATAAATTTATTGGGCTGCTCGCCTTGTCAGTTGAAAGGGCAACTACACCTTTAACATTGCAATCAATAGAAGCATCAATAAGATTCATAGCCCCATTTATATTTGTTTTTATACATTCAAACGGATTATATTCTGCTGTAGGAACAATTTTAGTTGCTGCAGCATGAACGACATAATCTACCCCATCTAATGCTCTATAAAGTCTATTACGATCTCTAACATCACCGATAAAAAATCTTACTCTCTCCTCACCTTGAAAAAGCTTTGCCATCTCCCATTGCTTCATTTCATCTCTTGAAAAAATAATGATCTTCTTTGGATTGCTCTCCAATAAGGTCATCGGAACAAATGTGTTACCAAAAGAGCCAGTCCCACCAGTAATTAATATAGTTGAATTATTTAATTTATCTTTCATATATATATTTTATGTGATTAATTGCTATTTATTCTCAATCAAAATCATCTATTTTTAACCTATCTCCTTTTTTAAGATCTTTTTTAGCTATTTTACCAAGCGAGCTATGAAAATACTTAGGATGAAGTCCAAAACCAGGGCGAATTCTTTGAATATTTTTCTTCGAAAGAATTTCACCTTTTGCTATATCCTCAACAACATATATCGATCTTCTAAAACTAACATTTTGTTCTTCTACAGATTTCTTATTGAAGGATGGCTCTCCCAAAGATTGCCATGCGTTATGGACTTCTCTAGTTAATTTTTTAAATTCTTCAGGCTCCAATGAAAATTCACTATCTGGGCCATGATTATCTCTTGAAAGAGTAAAATGCTTTTCAATCATTTTAATTCCGAGCCCGACTGCTGCAACTGAAACTTCTGTTCCGAGTGTATGATCTGATAAACCTACTGCAACATTAAAACTATCTGCAAGGAGTTTGATTGTCTTAATATTATACTGATCAAATGGAGTAGGATATCCACTAACACAATGTAATAAAATTACCTCTGATACACCAGCAGCAGATACTGCCTCCAAGCAGTCTTCAATCTCTTGCTCATTTGCCATACCAGTAGAAATAATCATTGGTTTTTTCTTTTCGGCAACATATTGTATAAGTGGGATGTCGGTTACCTCAAAAGAAGCAATTTTATATGCTGGAACTTTTAATTCTTCTAGTAAGTCAACTGCAGTTTCATCAAATGGAGTGCTAAAACATAGCAAGTCAATCTCCCTAGCATAATCAAAAAGTTCCTTATGCCAAGCATATGGTGTATGAGCTTCTTTATATAACTCGTATAAAGTGTAGCCATCCCAAAGACCTCCATTAATTAAAAAATCATTGTTTCTTAAATCAATAGTCATTGTATCTGGAGTGTAAGTTTGTAACTTAACGCCGTCAGCACCAGATTCTTTGGCTGCTAAAATTAATGATTTAGCCATCTCTATTGAGCCATTGTGATTTGCTGAAATCTCTGCAATTACAATAGGCTTTGAATCTACGTTTACATTAAAATCTGCAATATTAAAACTAGTTGAAAAATTCATATAGAAATAGCCTTTTTAAAAATTAGCTCAGAGGAATCACCATCCTCGCTCTTTAAATTATAGCCGCATTTTTTAAAGAGTTTAATGCTTGCAAAATTGTCTGGTTGAACATAGGCGTGTATTTTAATGCTTTTATCACAAAAGAACTTTTCGGCCTCAAGTAAAATTTCTACGCCAAGCCCAAGCCCCCTGAACTTTGGATTGAGGTTAATAGAAACAACAAAAACGCCCCCTTGATCATCAAAACGTACCACTCCAATTTTATTATCATTTTTATAAGCAATTAAAATAGGGCAAGGTTGCTTACAAAGCTGAGTTTCAAACCATTTTTTATGGTCATATTTTGAAACTATCTTCTTAGATAAAGAGGTTTGGACGGATAATTTATCATTTTTCCACTTTAAGATATCTTCTTCGTCTGCTGTATCTGCATGACGAATCTTAATCATTTTGTTGAATGAGTTCCTGTGCGAGACGATTGACTTCTTTATCCTCCTTAAAAATCTCCATAAATATTTCAGACGCTTCTTTTGGGGCATGCTCAAAAGCAAGTCTCAATAGATCCATCCAATTCTTATTGTTCTTTGTTCTTACTGCCTCAATTTGATCAATAATGGATAAATATTTATTTTTATTCAAGTCATACTCCTTAATTTTACAAGATTGGTTGAGATAGAATTTCAAGCTACTTGAAACTACATTATATACGTATATTTATTTAATCTTTGTAATTTTAATTTTTTTATAATGCTCTCCTAGGAGGAATAAGAGGGGCTAATGGCTAGCACATAAAAAATTTGGTCCTTATAAGATGATTCAGATATTTCACTATCTATCTTGCATGAATTATATAGCTCATTCTTAAGTTCACTTACAAAAGATTTAGCAACATCGATATTAATCAAGTTATCGTTTTCTATGTATGAACCCAAACTTTGTGGAAAAAATAAGATGCTTCTTTTTGTAACATTGAATCCATCAAATAAACTTGTACATAAACTTTTTGGTGAAAGTAGATTCATTTGGTTCAATGCAACTTGTTTTTGGGTTTTGCTAAAAAATTTACTTTTGCTAATTGCATCAAAATACCGATATGAGGGCTTGTTATTAGGAGGCATTAAATCAAATTTTCTAGAATTGATTATGCGAATTTTTTTTTGCATTGGTGTTGATCTAAATAAGGCTTTTTGATCTGAAAAGACCACTCTACTGTCACCATATCGATAATCTGCCCAAGCAACAAATAGTTCAGTTGATATAAAAGCAGACGGCGGATAGAAAGCTAAAAAGTCATAGTCATTATATTGTTCAATAAATAACGAAAAGTTCTTTTGCTCTAAAGAGGCAGCGTAATCTGATTGGTTATTAAAATTTATTTTAAAAAAGACCATTGAAATAAAAAAAATTGCTGAAAATATATGAATATACCTTTTTGATGTGGGTAGAATATTTAAAATATAGGGAACAAACAAAACTATCATTCCAAGAATTGGAAGGAAGTTTCTAAGAGAGTGGCCTAAGGAGATCAATGTGATATCTTGAGTAAGTTTTAACGCGGATACAACCAAGACAAGAAAAATTAAAGCAATGCAGGTCAAATGATATGAATCTTTTATACCTTTATTTATTATAACTTTAAATCCTTTGGCAAGAATAAAGAATGATGGCAATACAAGAAAAAATAATATAAGAATATAATTTGAGTTTTGAAAAACCTTAGTTAAATCAGGAGAGATAAATTCATGATGAGTCAATATATATGGAGTCACAGGCAAAATAGGCCATGCAAGAATCATAAATGATAAAAATGATATCAAGCCAATAAAAAATATTGTTTTTATAGCTTTGGTTACTCTCAAATTGATCATGTTTGAATCAAATATAAGCGAGACGAGCAAAGGAAGAGCTATGATTAAAGATATATATTTAATAGATATTGCGAGGCCAAGCAAAAAACCATAAAGCAAATGATAGCTGGTAATCTTGTATTCTAATTTGGTTCCAATAGCAGTTAATAAAACTGACAGACCAAACAAAATGCTGTTAGGAGAAAGGTTATCTATCAAAATAAACCCTGCTGGATAGGCAATTAATATACCAATTAATAATATAGTTAATATCAAATGTTGCTGCAGAAATAGTCTAGAGCCTATGTAAATCATCATGCAATTAAAAAATATTATAATTGCTCTGGAAATCTCAATAATTTGCTCAACAGTTAAAGTTGAAGAAAAAAGATTAATCATGAAAGCGGATAATTGATTAATTGGAACTCCTGGATGAAGAAAATCCATAGAATGACCATTTATCAAGGTACTAATTATATTTGCAAAATAGTCAGGCTCTCCATCATATGCAGAATTTTCTCCAACACTGCCAATTGAGTAATATGGGTACGAAAATAATATTGCAATTAAGTAAGAAAAAATACCAATGAGAAAGCTCACTAAGATAAATTCTAGAATTGAATTTGATTTAAATTTTGAAAAAAGCATTACGTGAGATAAAAGAGTTAAAACTACACTTGGCTACTTAAATTAAGTATATATTTAAATGTCCTCTTAATAAGATTTATTCTGTTTTTCATTGAGCCTCCACCACCCTTGGCTTCCCCAAGCAACCTTTTTTTGAAACTTACTGGAAATGACAAAATTTTGTAGCTATTGCGTTTGGCTTGAGATAAAGCATAAAGATCTAATGAGAAATCATCAGGAGAATCTTTTTGAAGAAAGGATTCAAAGAAATATCTTGAAAAGATTTTTGGCTGAGCATTGATATCATTAAGGCTGATTTTTAACATCAATAAAACAGAAACTTGCATGCCAAAAGTTAATAAGACATCCAGCATAGGGCGCCCTCTTCTTTCACCCTTAACTAAAAATTTTAAGGATGGATCACTATTGTATGTTGATTGAAAAATCTTGAAGCCCTCAATTACATCAGCAATATCGGTCTGCATGTCAGCATGCGTCCAGGACAGAACGTCATTTTGAGATAATTTAAGACCTTCTATAATGTCATACCCATAACCCATTTTTTTTTGCTGCAAAATTAATTTAAATACCTCAGGATCGAGAGTATTTAATTCCTTTTTTAATATTTCTGGCGTGTTATCACTTGAGAATCCGTCTACAATTATTACTTCAAGCTTAAAGTCAATTGTTTCTATAATTTTTTTTATACGTTGAATTAATAATGGGACATTTTCAGGCTCATTGAAGCAAGGAATAACTATTGATAAGCTATTTATTTTAGTTTTATCCATGACTCTTTTTCATTAAAATCCTTCCAATAAGTTATTGTTTTTTCATAATTCTCATAGTCTTTTGGAGTGCCCCAGCAAATAAAATTCACATCACAATAATTTACAGTTTTGTTATCATTAATATAATATTGGAGCACTTTATCAACATAGTATTTATTATCGAGCATATCCTTGCTCCAAATCATCTCTTCTAAATATTTTAAAAAAACTCTGGCATGTTTGAACCAGAACATTCCGGTTGTAGCATGATCATTCATAGGGTTATCACTAACTGTTTCTTTTAAACAAATTTTTTTTATCTTTTGGGTCTCTGAATCTATATCTGCCCAGCTATGAGCATATGGGTTTTCATATATATTTTGATCATTAGTATGGCTGATCATTATTGCATCTGAAGATTTTTTTAGCTTGTTAAATTCTTCCATATTAATATCCATACCATTGTCACAAGCTGCAATAAATAGCTCTTCATTAGAATCAAGAAACTCTCTTGCAAGGAAACATCCAAAAGCCTGATCAAGCATTACATGATCATGAATAAACAAAGTATTTTGATATTCATCTAAAATCACTTGCTCGATTCCATTTTCTTCATGAAATTTTCTATCAACACATATAATTGTGTTAGTTTCTTTGGCAATATCAGGAATATCTTTCATTGCACATATAATCATAGGAAGTTTTTTGCCTGAATGCCGATCAGTTGTTTCTATGCATGCTTTATTAACTTTATACCCAGCTTCTGAAAACCTTGAGCCCTTCCCTCCCATTGGAATAAGAATAATCATTTGCTATCTCGACTGAAATTAGAAACCTTTTCAATCCAGTAGATATAATCCTCTAGATCATCTGGGGTACCCCACTGACAAAAATATTTTATATTCTCTGGGCACCAAACTGTTAAACCATCTTTTACTAAATAGTTAAAAGGAAGGCTCATATAATATTCATTATTGATATGACTATTATCATCAACTAGCTGATTACAGTACTTAGTTAAAATTGACATATTTTTAAAATAAAATACTCCAGGCGACTGTATATCCTTTGTCTTATCTTTATTCCAGGAATATTTTTCTCTAATTTCAATTAAATTATTATTTTTATCAACATTACAAGAAGCATATAGGTTTTGAAAGGGTATCAAGTGCGGATGAAATCCACTATAACATGGCAAAGAACCATCACAATTATTCTTCAATACCTGACGTTTAAATAGCTGGTAATTCCAATGCATATAATAATCACAATAACTTATGATTATTGGATTTGTTTCTGAGAGCACACTCGTTGCTTTTAGAACATCGACAACTGGACCCTTTTTTTTCCAATTAGTTATTGGAAAAATCGAAGCCTCGGGAGCAATTCTATTAAGCTCACCTTCCATATAATCCAATTCCTGTAAATGCTCGTCTCTACAAATAAAGGTGATATTTTCCTCATCTCCTGGAAACATTTTTACAACCCATTCGATGATTGGCTTCCCGTGCACCTCTATAAATGGCTTTAATTTAGTGTAGCCTCTTTCAACAAATCTTGAACCGTAGCCTGTCATTGGAATTATTATTTGAAAATCTTTTATCTTATCCATAATTCCGGTCGCTTTGTGCAAACTGCATCGATTTTCATATCACCCAGCAATGCTCTAAATTCTTTGATTCTATCCTCTGAGTGATTTTGTAATTCTGGAGATACTATGCAAATTTTGAAATTAGCTTGTCTAATTGCCTCATAGTTTGTTTTATTTAAAGGCAAATTATTAAAGCAGTCTACCCATATCCATGCAGCTTTATTTTTGAATGATAATGCATACTCTATAGGTTCATATTCAGAGAAACGAACAGCGAGATTATTTTTGCTTAAATTATTTGTTTTTAGATTATTTGCAATTTTTGCAAAAAATGGCATAGACATATCAAGAAAAAACCATTCTTGAATATTATATTTTTGCATCAAAGATATGCACTGCTGCTCAATCCCCTCGCTCTTTAAATTAAGAATAATTGGGCCTGCATGACACCAATATTCTAAAAAATGCTCCAATGTATCAACTTTTGATTTGTGATGATCAAATGGATCATGATGCAGGATAAGATCATCCTGATGATATCTAATATCTATCTCTACACCTGCTGATGAGGGAACATTTTGTAGGTCTTTAACTCTATTAATCCTATGATAAATCAGTTTCATTATTGAATTAAAGCTTGTCTGAATTTTTCACTTTCCATATTAATAAGTTTTAGTGATTCTTTTTCTGATAAAAACATAGGGCTAAAGTCTAATGATTCGATAGAACTCAAAATATAGTTGTATGAACATATAGTCTCTTGTGCACTAGCTGATTTTAAAATTTCATCTCCTGCCAGAGTAAATACCGCCTGGTCAGGAAAGAGAATCTTGGCAGGATCTTTATCAATGATGAAGAGTTTTTTAGAATCAAATAAAAATGATTCTAAATCAAATTCTTTAATAATTTTGTTAGAAATCTCCTTATGAATTCTTATTGCATCAATGGAAGATTCCGCCCAAGCAATTACACCGTGATTTTGTAAAAATATTACCCCCTCTGGTATTGATGAATGATTCATCTTCTTCATGATCTCTAAGGTCAGGTCTCTACCGGGAGTAGCATAGTCCACCAAAATTGCATTTGGGAAAAGTCTATTAATATAATCCCTGCCCTCAAATGAACAATTTAAAATATTAGCAAATACAGAATGAGTATGAATAACAAATTTTCCAAGAAAGGAATGAAAGCCAGTTTCTATTGAGGGTCTGTTATCTGTTTCAAGACGGAAGCTATTAATTTTTTGACTAAAACTTTCCTCAAGCACATTACCTTTTTTTAAAAATTTATTTAAAGCTACATAATCAACAATGCTGTACCCAGATTCCTTAGTCATTTCTTTTAAATTTGTTCCAGAGGCTTTGATTGCCATTTGAGAAGATGATAATTTAACAGATGTATTTCCTCCTCCACCTTGAACATATGCAACATCTCTCCCAACCTCTAATGACATTGCAATTAATGATTCTAAAAGATCATTCTTTTCCATATTCTGCAGCCTCAAAGATAAAATATGTAACAAGTAAAGTTACCACTCCAAAAGCATCCTTACGCCAATTTGGATAATCCACTCCAAGGTCTGATAACTCTGGAATATATTTATTAGCAACTTCTGAAAGCAATTCAGGAGAAATTCCACCATTGATTGAAATTTTTTGTTTATCTTCATCCAAATACGCCTGAGAAATCACTGTCTTATCTGCGCTATTCAAATCATCAATGATATTTTCTAAATAGATAGAGTTTGACATAATTAGATTAAATGCTATTTCAATTATTTCGTTAGGATTGCCAATATCTTTTATTGGATTAAGTGTGTGGGGTGAAATTAATATATCTGCATATTTTGACTGAGATTCTATAAAATCTTTAGAATCTTGCTCTCTATCCTGAAGAGCTTTAAGAACTTTTTCTTTTGTATAACCTCTTTTTAAAGTATCTCTTATTATCTTCCAATGATTAGCAAGATCTTTTTCTGGTTTAATGAATATCTTTAAATCATATAGCTGCCTTTGTCTGCTTAAATAGAAAGGATGCAGGCCTTCAAAAATAATTAAATTTTTTGGTGTAAAGGAGAGTGCTTTAGTAAAAATTCCTTCATTATGGTCATAAGTCTTTCTAGATATTTTTTTGCCTGACTTTAAATTATTCAACATTACAATTTCTTCATGTAATAAGTTTGCTTTTGGGTTCAAATGAGTGAATTCTTCCCACTTTACATGACCCCTTTGCCATTTATGCATATCATCTCCCCGAATTACCAATGAATTTAAAGGAGTAAAAATGTTAGTGATATTCTCAGAAATTGTTGTTTTTCCCGCACCAGAGTTCCCACCTATTCCAAGCAAGAAAGGTTTTGAAGTGATCTTGTGTTTGCTGTAACTATCTATTCCTTTTCTATAAATTTGAAAACAGTTAACACCGAGTGCTACCTGCAGAATCGTAAAAGAAATTCCTTTCATGAAAGCAGCATCAATGTTTATATTGCTTAAAAGTGAATAAAAACTTGATGTACTTTCATTAAAAGTAAACACTTGGAGATAATCTGATTGCTCAGTAATAGCAAAATATAATAAGTAAGCTAACTGCAATACTATTAGCCAGATAAATGAATTATCATCTGATTTAGCATAAAAATATGTAAGAAATGGTATAAGCCAAAAATACCAACCCTGCATTGGAGAAATAAAAATTAAAATTATTCCAAATGCAAACCCAAGAAACATTATAAAAATATCCCTATTAAAATTATTTATTAAGGCTCCTCTTACCAAGAGCAATAAAAGACAAGCAGGAATAAAATAAAATAAAGACCCGTCCACAGCTATAGATAGTTGAAAAATTCTATCCTGTTCAATATTTTTAAATACCATATGTTGAAAAGTCGGATCAAACAAGAAAGGTAGATTGATTAGAAAAAATATTGATGCGGCAGATACTATATATATGAATACACTTTTTAAGTTTCTTTCTTGGGAAATTAAATACATGGCAATAAATGGAAATGAAAGAAGAACCATTGTTTTAGTGGATACAGCTAGACCAAAAATAATACCGGAATATAGAATTTTCTTTTTAAATAAATAGTCTAAGCTTAAGAAAAGGAAAAAAATAGGTATAACATCAAGCTGGCCATGAATATAGCTAATGTATATTAAGACAGGAGAAAACCAATATAATAAAATTAATTTTTTGGTTGAATATCCCCTCATCCATGAATTGAGAATAAGTAAAATTCCTATGTCACTAGCTATTAGCGGCAGTCTTAGTAAAAAATAATGTAGTTGATTCGGCAACAAACTTATATCAATAAATATATCTAAGATGAATAAAGGCAAAGATATTAAATACAACATTAATGCTGGATAGGGAAAGCTTTCAGGAGAGTTGCTTAAATAAAACTCTATATAGGGACTTTGCAAATTCTTTACGAAAAAGATTGCAAATGGTGCAAATAGATCAGAAAGAAAATATGAAGCAAAAAATACACTTAAGGTTAGCTTAATTATCAAGCCAAGAAGAAACAGATTATTTTGTTTCAATGCAGAGAAATTCATTTTTTAAAAACCCAAACTTTTGTACCTAAAAAATTTAATATTGTTGTAATCAAAATAACATACATATTTGCTATTTCAGATTCAATATCTAAGTTTTTCACAAGAACATTTAGAACGAATAATCCAATAATTAATGAAAAAATATAAGTTAAAAAGTACTTTATTTTTTGTATTAGGGAATCTTCATCTGCTTGAAAAGTCCAGACTCTATTGAAAAAATACCCAAATGATAAACCTATAAAATATCCCAAAGCAGATGACAGCAAAAAGTTGATATGAAATAAATTAAGGAAAAGAAGGAAAGAAAAGTAATTTATTATTGTGCATGCGGCTCCAACAAAAATAAACCTAATTAATTGCTTGCTAATCATTCAAAGAGATCTGATAAGATTTTATGCCAATATTTTCTGCCCCAACAATATCTTTGGAGTAACTATCTCCTATCATTATTACTTCGTCTGATGTTAGTCCAATTTTTTTTAAAGCATACTGAAAAATTAATTTATCAGGTTTTTCAATTCCAACTTCCTCAGAAGTAACCAAGAGAATATCTTTATAGTCCATCTTTATCATTTTTCGGATCTGAAAAGACGCTTGCATATCACTAACTGCACACACCTTATGACCTTGAGCTAAACATCTCTGAACAAAAATATACATTTGTTCATTTCGTTCAATATTTTCTATCAAGATGGACCAATAATAATCTTCAAAATCTAATGAATATTTATAAGAATCAAGATGATTGAAAGTCTTAAGAGACTCAAATAGCAATTGAAATGCAAGCAATCTAGATCTACAAGAACCATTTGAGTTTAATCTTTTTGTTACCTTGTTTCTACAATCTCTGTAAATGATTTTAAAGCTTTCCTCATCTACATCTTCCTGAGAGGGTAGCTCCTCTTTAAATTTTATAGCGCATTTATCAATAGCTATATTATGAGCAGACTCATACGAATAGAGGGTGTCATCTATATCAATAAGGAGGCCCTTATAGTCACAAATATCGATGCTCAATAAATCGCTTAATGAAATTTTTTGATTCATTTTATTGAATTTTTTTTAATGAGGCGCAGTTTCCTTGGCCGCACTTTTTAATACAATTAATTGTAAAAGAATATTTAATCGCAAGTTTATTGACAAGCTGTTTCCAGCTTCTTAAAGAAACAGGATCATCATGTTTGGGAGTCCATGCATCATTGGTATCGCAAATTGACCAATCTTTTGCATGCTCGAGTGAAATCTTTCCATTCAAAAATAGATTTATGCCATAAACACTATTTGGAGATCTATTAACCAAAAATCTTAAATACTTAAAAATACCAGATCTGTTATGCAAGAAGGATAATAATCTTAATTGAATTGGAAAAATAAAGTTAACAAACTGTGTAACTATCTTCATTCTTCTCTCATCACTTTTAATTTTAGAAAAGAAAGGTCTGATTAAATAAATCCAGGGATTATAATCTTTCAAGCTATTTGAATAGATGTCTACTAGCAAAGACCCTTTTTCATTAACATACTGAGCAAGGATATCTAGGCATTTTTCGTTGTCTCCTGTATGTTGAATAACGCCATAACAGATAACTATATCAAAGCTTTCTTTTTTAATTGGGAGATTGAAAACATCTCCTCTTATGCAAAGTAAATCTTTCATACGGATGCTTGATATATTATTCATGTGATTGGCATAAATGGCTGTTGAATAATCAACTGCTATTACCCTAGCGCCTAAATTTAAAAGAATTTCTGTAAAACGACCATTACCAGCACCAACCTCTAGAACAACTTTGCCTTTAAAATCTTTAGGAGATAACTCGCTTTGATCAAGTAACCGATCTCTTGATTCAGAAGAGCCATTAAAACTATCTAACTGCAATTTGTTAAATTTATTCCACTGATAACCAAAATTTTCATGATAACTTTCATCCAGGACAGAAAGAACATCATCCCCCTGATGCTCAAAAGTAAGAAAATTATTTAATGTTGTATCATTCATCATTAAACATTGTGAGGTTTTCGACCGACTGAATCATATGCTATAAATCCCTTAGTAAATACTTTTTGAGCTGAATAAATATTTCTTAAATCAGCCATAGCTGCATTTTTCATGCTCTGAGCAATACGATTTAAGTCTAAAGCTCTAAATTCATTCCACTCAGTTAAAATAATTATCATTGAAGAGTCAACAGCCGCGTCATAAACATCATCGAACCAATCTGCATTTTTAAAAATTGACAGCCCCTGATCCTTTCCTTTTGGATCAACTATCCTTATTTTAGCACCCAATTTTTCCAATTCAGGAATAATCAACAAAGATGGCGCGTCTCTTAAATCATCTGTATTTGGTTTAAATGTAATACCAAGAATAGTTAGCACTTTATCTTCAACACTTCCTCCTGATAAACTAATAATCTTTTCAATCATTCTAAGTTTAGTCTTATTATTTGATTCAATTACTGACTTAGTTATCAACATATCCGTATTGTATTTCTTTGCCATTTCAACCAAAGCAATTGTATCCTTGGGAAAGCAGGAGCCACCAAAACCAGGTCCAGCGTGAAGAAATTTAGGCCCTATTCTTCCATCAAGTCCCATCCCTTTTGAAATATCCTTGATGTCTCCACCTGCCTTTTCAGAAAGCGCTGATATTTCATTTACAAAAGAAATTTTTGTTGCAAGAAATGCATTTGATGCATATTTTATAATTTCAGCAGATTCTAAGCTTGTATATATTATTGGGAAGTCTCTTAAGTATAAGGGTTTGTAGATCTCTGAAATTATGTTTTTTGCTCTAGAGCTTTCCACTCCAACAATAATCCTATCAGGCTTTTGAAAATCCTCTATTGCAGATCCTTCTCTCAAAAACTCCGGGTTTGAAGCAATATCAAAATCTAATTTTGGGTTTATGCTAGAAATTAATTTTGAGAGCTCTCGATTGGTCCCTACTGGAACTGTAGATTTGGTTATAAAAAGTACATATTTCTTTGACAACTTAGCAACTTCTTCTATTGCTTCTTTTACATAATTTAAATCTGCTGAACCATCCCCTCTTCGTGAAGGAGTGCCTACTGCTATAAATACGGCATCTGATTGATCAACAGCATCATAGAATGTTGAAGAAAAGGACAGTCTTTTGGCTTGAACATTTTTATTAAGAAGGGTATCTAATCCTGGTTCATATATTGGTATATTTCCAGCATTGAGTTGATCAATCTTTTTTTGATCTTTATCAATACATATAACATTGTGTCCGAAATCTGCGAAACAAATACCTGAGACTAAGCCGACATAGCCTGCTCCAATTACTGATATCTTCATATATATTTAAATAATTGCTTTTATTATATTCTATTCTATTAAATGGAGGCTGAAGCCGGAATCGAACCGGCGTAAACGGCTTTGCAGGCCGCTGCATAACCACTCTGCCATCCAGCCCTATTGCTTAAAAGTGGACATTGTATATGAAAGTCCTGTTTGAAGTGTAATTATTAATGCTAAAAACAAGAGGAAATTAGAGGTAAATAGGATCAATGAATTATTTAATACTAACCCTAATAAATAAGACGAAAATGTTATGAACTGAATAGATGTCTTGATTTTAGCAAGTGGGGTTACTTTTGTTGCATCGGAGTTATTCTGTCTAGCATTTAAATCTCGCAAAGCTCCTACCCAAAACTCTCTTACAAGCATTATTCCCCCCACCAGCCCAATAAATACACTAGATAATTCAATGCTCAAAGCAAGAATAATAAATGTTACCAATATCTTATCTGCTATAGGGTCTAATACCGCCCCAAGCATAGATTCAAGGTTATATTTTCTTGCAAGGAAGCCATCCCAATAATCGGAAATGCTGGCAATAAGAAAGAGTAGCAATGCCCAGCCATAAAAATCAAATAGCGTAATTAATATGAAAATAATTGGAGCAATAAGAATTCTAAAATATGTAAGAAATTGAATAAAATAATTCATGGTGTGTAAAATAAATTTATCTCCTTAGCTAGTTTAATACTAATTCCTGGAACCTTGCTTAAATCATTCGCTGAAGCTATCTTAATTGCTTGAACGGACTTAAAGGCATTCATCAAATTTCTTTTTCTTTTGGGGCCTAGGCCTTTAATATTATCAAGGGAAGATCGCTTGATGGATTTATTTTTTTTCTTTCTATTATTTTTAATGGCAAATCTATGCGACTCATCACGGATTTGTTGAAGCAATATAAAGCCAGCACTTTCCTTGGATATTTCTATAATTCCATCTTTAGAAAGAATTGTTTCTGTTGATCTAACTCTTTTGGAGCCCTTTACAATACTAAGTATCATGGGTGGCTTTTTAAACAAAGCATTAAAAGTGCTCCATGCTGCTTCAAGTTGAAGCTTTCCACCATCGACTAAAATAATATCTGGCAATGGATTAATATTTGCTCTCTTAATCCTTCTCTCAAGAACATGTTTAATTGAACCAAGATCATTACCTGCTAATTCTTGTGGTATGTTAAAAAGCTTATAATTTGATTTATCAGGCCCTTGCGCAGAAAACCTTACAATTGAAGCCACAGCATTCTGACCGCCATGATGACTAACATCGAGACCTTCAATTGTTAGATATTTTTTTGAGATAGCTAAATGAGATGCAAGATCACCTGAAGCAAATGAATATCTATCAGATTGATTCATCCTATTTTCAATTACTTGATTTGCATTTAATTTTCCTAATTTGGCTATTTTTCTAACATTTGAATTGATGGTTGTTGAAATTAAAATTTGTTTCTTAAATTTAAGCTTGACTGCTTGTTTGATTAACGGAATATCTTGGGGCTTAACGTTTAAAATAATTTTCTCAGGCAGAGAAAAGCTATTTTGATAATAAGAGAAAATTAAACTTTGAAATAAACTATCTATATCATGCAATTGATTGCCCTTGAGATAGTGGGTTTTAGTCCCTCTAATCTTCCCATCTCTCACTGATAAAATGCATACTCCTGTTCTATCTAATTTAGATACGCATGCAAAAAAGTCAACACTGCTTAGAGAGCTACTAAATGACTGTTCTTGATGCAGAAGATCTAAGCTTTTAATTCTTTTTTTAACCTCATTCGCTCTTTCAAATTCTTGTTGTTCAGCAAATTTTTGCATCTGAGCCATCATTAATGATTTTGTTTGTTTGCCTGAGGATGATAAATAATGCTGCGAGGATTCAATATCTCCCTGATAGCTGAGCTCAGAAATTAAATTTACACACGGAGCAGAGCATCTTTGCATTTGATGTTCAATGCATGGTCTAGACCTATTATTGAAAGTGTTATCACTACAATTTCGAATTTGATAAATCTTTTGTATATCTTTAATGATTGATTTTACTGCTTGAGCGCTTATGAAAGGGCCAAAAAAATTCTTTGACACAGCATGCTTTGATCTCTTCATACTAATGCTAGGATATTTATGACCCATTGAAAAATGCACATATGGATAGGTCTTATCATCCCGTAAAAGAATATTAAATCTGGGTAAATTCTCCTTGATTAAAGATTGTTCTAACAGCAAAGCTTCAGCTTCAGTAATTGTTGAAAAAGTCTCTATTTTATCTGTCAGAATTTTAATTTGTTGTGTTTTTCTATCCTTAAAAGATTTACCAAAATATGAAGATACTCTTTTTCTTAAATCTTTAGCTTTGCCAATATATATAATTTTATTTTTAGAAAAAAATTTATATATTCCAGGAGTATTAGGAACTTGTTTTAAATCCAATGCCATTAACGAAGAAATTTCTTTGCGATAAGTTTACCGGCAGCCACTCCATATTGATCAAAAGGATTAATTTGAAGCATGCTCGCAGTAATAAAAACTCTATGCTCCCAAGTTGCTAATAAAAAACCGAGCGCTTCAAGTGACAGTTTATTTAAATGGAAAAGGTTAACTGGGGAGTTACTATTTGTTTTTTCAAGTAAATTTGCTGACCCTTTAAAGTCTGAGGATAATAAGGCAGCTTGTCCTTTGGCTTGAGCACTTGATAATGGACTATTGGAAGAGGTTGAGTAGATAATATCGGTGCAGAATTCTGCTGTACCCTGATGCAACAATTGAAAATATGAGTGTTGAGCAGTTGATCCAAATCCCCCAAATATTGACTGACCCGTTTCTTTAAATATAGATTTAGGATTTGGCTTCTTTCCAAGTGACTCCATCTCAAGTTGTTGAACATAACTTTGCAGAGATCGCAATTTCCAATTGTAAGAGAGAACCACTCTATTGTTTTTATTTAAAAAGTTGCTGAACCACAAATCTGAAAATGCCAATGTTTTAATAAATTTTTGATATTGTAGATCTATTTTTGTACTGCCTAGAAGCATTCTGTCTGCGGAAAGGCCGCCCTTTAAAAATTTAGAGAAATTATTTTCTAATGCGGCACTCAGGGAGATAGGTGACCAAATTGAATATCTGCCTCCAACTGTTTCTGGAAATGGGACAATGCAATTTTCATCAAAACCCAGTGTTTTAGCTTTTTCTGTGTTGGCCGTAATGACTATTGAATTAGTTGAATCTCTTTTTGTACCCAGCCATCTTAAGCATGAAAGAGTTTCATCTGTTGACAGTGATTTAGATGAAAAAATGTAAAAATTCTTTTGATCACTTATTGGTTTTAATATTGAATTAAACTCATCCTTGTCAGGCCCAGATACAAAATAATAATTAAATTTAAGTGATTCCTTATTTGTAAATTCTTGAAGCAATTTTGGCCCTTCATAGGAGCCACCAATTCCAAAAGTAATAATATTCTTAAACCCATCTTTTTTAATCCTTTTGACAAAAGGTTCTGTAATTTTTTTAAAATCAAATTCTGAAGCTGTTTGATTATTGCGATATTGATGATGTAAAGCTTGTCTGTTTTCTGTCTTATTTACAATCTCCCCATTAAAGAGATCGTTAATGGAGTCTTGAAGATTCAATTTATGTGCAAGTTCTTCAAATAATTGATAGTGCTGAGAAGAGAAGCTCTTTAGATGGGGGTGATAATCTAAAAGCTCAGATTCAAACTTAAAGGATAGTTTTTGTTTTCCATTACTAGACTTTGAAAGTTTCTTGAGATCAAGAAAAATACTTTTACTAGATCTATTTTTCATAAATGGAATTATTAAAGTTCTGTAAAGCTTGAGAAATATTTTCTGCTTGAGTAATTGGTCTGCCAATAACTAAATATGTAGAGCCCTTCTCAATGGCTTCTTTTGCGCTCATGGTTCTTGCTTGATCATCTTCTACTTTTATATCCCTAATACCTGGTGTAATTTTTATTGAATGAGAACCTAAAATTGTATTTGCTATTTTTAGCTCATGGGGCGAACAAACAATTCCATCTATATTTGCTTTAATTGCAATTTTAAATAAATTGCTTATTTGATCCTCAAGCTTATTATCAAATAAAGCCAATGAGTCTTCCTCTTCTAAGCTTGTAAGCATAGAGACTCCTATTACTTTAGTATTAATAGATTTGCCTGCAAGCATAGCTTTCCTGAGCATCTTTTCGCCGCCAGATAAATGAACTGTTAGCATATCTATTTTGCAGTCATTGAAGCCTGTGATTGTTTCATAAACAGTATTTGGAATATCGTGCAATTTTAAATCTAAGAAAATTTTAAATCCTTGAGAAGATGCATGCTTAAGAAATGATTTTCCTAGGGCATTAAAAACAACGCTTCCGATTTTAACCAGGCAATGATCTGGATTAAGTTGTTCTAAAATTGCATTAGCCTTTTCAAAATCAAATGTGTCAATAGCTACAATTATTTTTGGATCAGTCATGAGCATGCAGGAGCTTCTTGGATGCTTTGAAATGCATAATTGATGTTTCACCTAAATAAGATTCTTCTTTTGTCTTAGGATTAATATATTTTCTTGGTCTGATAGTTTTTTTTGAGAATGAGCCAAAACCTCTTATCTCAACTCTATTATCTAACGCAACAGAATTAATTATTTCCTGCAGTATTAAATCAATTCCTTCAATAATTGTTTCATCATTTAAAGATGAGAACTTTCTTGAAAGATGAATCGCTAGATCTGATTTATTGAAATTTTGTACCTG
>Ga0255755_1000368_pt1 | contig 47680 bp, 41 predicted proteins | sample 011ome_18_FD_179955 | JGI IMG/M metagenome (GOLD analysis project Ga0255755, IMG submission 179955) | Coastal salt marsh microbial communities from the Groves Creek Marsh, Skidaway Island, Georgia - 011501BT metaG (version 2) | ecosystem: Environmental > Aquatic > Marine > Intertidal zone > Salt... | reverse complement strand
TAGGAAGGTGAGTGATTCGTATAGCGGAATCCGTCTTATTAATATGCTGGCCCCCAGCTCCAGAAGCTCGATACGTGTCAATCCGAAGTTCACTCGGATTAATTTCAACATCTTTTAACTGATCTGGTTCAGGTAAAACTGCAACTGTACATGCACTGGTATGCACTCTACCCTGCGTCTCTGTTTCAGGTACTCTCTGGACTCGGTGACCTCCAGACTCAAACTTTAATTGGGCGTAGACACTGTCACCACTAATTTTCACGACAACCTCTTTGTATCCGCCCAAATCAGATTCATTCTGTGACATAATTTCCGTTGACCAGTGGCACTTCTCGGCGTATTTCAAATACATCCTAAGCAAATCACCAGCAAACAGTGCCGATTCATCACCGCCAGTTCCTGCTCTTATTTCTAAAAATACGTTTCGACTATCATTAGGATCTTTGGGTAATAAGGCTTTTTGCAAAATACCTTCAAGACAACGCTGCCTCTCTTCGCCCTCGAGAATTTCCGATCTAGCCATCTCATTCATATCAGGGTCATTGAGTAAATCTTTAGCTTCCACGATGGACAGATCGATTCGTAAATACTCCCTGTAGTTCACAACGACACGCTCTAGTTCCGCATGCTCACGGGTCCATCCCGTAAACTTCTCCATATCAAGCGTAGCGTTTTCTGAGCTCATTAATGCATTTAGCTCCTCATGTCTTAAAGATAACTTCTCTAATTTATCTAATAATGATTGCTTCATTATCTAATTTTTTTCCAAGCCATAGAGTGTTTGTAAAGCCTCCGATATGCTTACTTTTTCATCGCGCGTCGCATTACTCAATGCACGACTAGGCTCATCCATGAACTTATTCGATATCGCTCTAGCCAAAGTTCTCACCACCTGCTCTGGAGTCTCCCCTTTCGCGATTGAGGAAAGAGCCTTATCTAACTCACTTTGCATGATCTGCTCACCATGTTGTCGATATTTTTTGATGACTGGAGCTATCTTATTCCGCTCAAGTTGCGACTTAAATTGAATCAACCTACTTTCAATTAACTTTTCAGCTTCCTTAGCCGCATCTTGACGATTCCTCATCCCATCTTTAACGATTCCCCCAAGATCATCAATGGTATACAAAAAAACATCCTCTAAGTCAGAGGCCTCAAGTTCGATGTCACGTGGCACTGCAAGATCAATAAGGAGAATTGGTTTATGCTTTCTAACTTCAACAGCTTTTTCAATAGCTCTCTTACCGACAACAGGTGTAGGACTCCCGGTGCATGACACAACAATATCGAATTCGTTTAACTTATGTGAAATATCACTCAAAGGGAAGCAATCTCCTCTTAACGAATCAGCAAGATCAGCTGCTCGACTCATAGTACGGTTGGTAACCGACAATCTTTTCGCACCAACCGAGGAGAAATGCTCGGCGCACATTCGATTCATATCTCCAGCACCAATAAACAATACGTTTAAACTAGTGAGTGAACCAAATATTCGTTCAGCAACCCTCGCAGACGCAGCAGCAAGCGAGACGGAATGAGCACCTACTTCAGTCTCAGTTCTTATGTACTTTGCGGCAGCGAAACTCGCATCAAACAACCGTCTCAGGTTCGGCCCAAGAGTTCCTGCCCTGTGTGCGATGCGTACCGAATTCTTTAATTGGCCAAGAATTTGTGTCTCACCAAGCACCATTGAATCAAGCCCGCAAGCCACACGAAAAGCATGCTTCACAACATCCTTCCCAGAATATTTGTAGAGAAACTGTTGGAGCTCCCCCGGGCTAAAACCTCGAAATTGCGCATACCATGCAATTAACTCCTCAAAGCTAGCGGCATGACTATAAATTTCCGTTCTATTACAAGTAGATAAAATCATAGACTCGCTAATCGAATCGAGAGTCAATAAAGTTTTCAAAGCCGACTCTATCTCAGTATCGCCGATAGCCAACACCGCCCTTAACTCTAACGGGCATGTGTCATGATTGAAACCAATCGAGTAATATTTATTTGTTTGATCTATCAATTGAGATGGATTTATTAGTTGTTAACACACCAATTACAAAAATATTCATAAAGCTAATCAAACACGATATACAGTCACATACTATCAATTTTGTTAATGTGGATGTTAACGTAAACGTATTGCTTTTTTCCCAGAATTCAAGCTGTCAATTTCTGAAAATGAGATTAATTCAAAATCTCAACGAGTTATGGTCCTGTTTAAGCAGCGGAGTGACACGTTCAATTTTATCGTCTTGGTAATAAAATTAAACGATGCAATGGCAATTACCCCCCAAAGGCTGTTAGTACGATTTTCAATGCTCTCTAAATATTTATTTTTTAAAAATTTCAGATTTTACAGATGAAAACATTCAGTGACATTCCTATCCAAACTTTTCGGTCAATCGTCCGCAGATTCGTAACCTAATTAAACAAAAAAATTTATAAGCAAATTAAGCTCGTTCGTTTAAGATGCTTTCGAAGATATTGAAAGATCAGAATACATTCCTATTACGGAAAAACTTCTGCTTGTATACCCAATCGACAATCTCATCATCGGGTTTAAAATCAGTGACCAACTCTTCTATTATCTCACGCAAGAGGTTTACATCATTTGAGCGCAAAGCTCTTTCTATAGCGCTCAAATGATCCTGCAGGTCCCTCCACGGAATAAAATTTTCATCAGCTTTAATAATTTTCGGGTGTAGCGTTGCTTCAGTATTGTTGCCGATGAGAAGTTCCTCATAAAGCTTTTCACCCGGCCGCAAACCGGTAGTTTTGACCTCTATGTCTCCATCAGAGTTTGAGTTATCCTTTACGGATAAGCCAGAAAGCTCAACCATCCGCCGGGCCAATTCAATGATCTTAATTGGTTCGCCCATATCAAGTACAAACACATCTCCACCCTGCGCCATGGCTCCGGCCTGAATCACCAATTGTGAAGCCTCCCGAATAGTCATAAAGTAACGAACTATCCTTGGATCGGTTACCGTAATTGGGCCGCCCGTTTGGATTTGCTGTCTAAACTTTGGAACAACTGAACCTGACGAGCCCAGAACATTACCAAAACGAACCATACTGAATTTTGTAGCTGATGTTTCAGTTGCTAATGCCTGTAAAATCATCTCAGCTAGACGCTTACTAGCCCCCATGATATTCGTAGGTCGTACAGCCTTATCTGTGCTAATCAACACAAAGCTAGAGACGCCAGTTTCTGCAGCCGCTTGAGCCGTTCGGAGAGTTCCGAGAACATTATTCTTCATACCCTCTGTGACGTTATGCTCGACTAAAGGCACATGCTTGTAGGCCGCTGAATGATATATCGTATTAGGGTTCCAGGTAACCATAATTTCTCGCATCCGTTCAAGGTCGTGAACGGACGCTAACATAGGCACAAGTGTAATATCCCCTAAATGCTTCGACTTTAGCTCTTCGTGAATCTTATAAAGTGCGAATTCACTGTGATCGATTAATAGTAAAGCGCGAGGACTTACGTTAATAATTTGTCGGCATAGCTCACTCCCGATAGACCCTCCTGCCCCGGTTACCATAATGACTTTGCTCCGGATATCCTTCGCTAATAGCGCGTCATTAGGCGCGACTGGTTCACGCCCCAGCAAATCATAGATATCCAACTCACGCAAATCAGAAACGCCAATCTTGCCCTGAGCAATATCGGTCATACTAGGCATTGCTCTTACTGCAACCGGAACTTTTCGAATTCCATCCAGAATTTTACTGCGCCTCTTACGACTAATATTAGGCATAGCCAACAAGACATCACTTACTTTTAATGCTGGCACGAGATCATCCAAATGTGCCGGATTATATATTTTCAAACCATTCAACACGTGCCCATGCAGGCGATTATCATCGTCTAGAAAACCAGCAATCTGTATTTCTTTACTTAAAAGCATCGCGGCGACAAGCTGCCTACCCGTAGCGCCGGCGCCGTAGATCAACATTCTGGATCGTACGACCGATTTAGTTATATTCCGATATTGCTCGCTTAGCCATAAATGAGCAAATACTCTGGAAGCACCAATAAAAAACAAGAGCAACCCAGGTTGAATGATACCAATAGTTCGCGGTACGTTTGGCACACCCATAACCGTGAATATAGTCGAGTAAATTATAGTGTAAATGGCCACTGCCCAAATCACACTCGACAATGCAGAATATCCGCTATAACGAAAAATTGCACGATATAGCCCAGAAAATATAAAAATTGGTAGCGCTATAAATATAGAAAGACCAACCGATAAAAAAGGCAATCTCGAAAAAGGTATAAATTCACCCAACCGTAAATAGAAGGCTATCCAAACGGTCAGCACACATATACATATATCAACTAACACAACTATAAGGCGTTTAATTGTGCGGGACAAAGTCAGCATCGACGTCGCCAAATCAAAAAATTTCTGCCTCATGCTTTTTTTTCTCTTACTTTCCGTACGGTGGACAATCAATGAAAATACTAATAGTCCTCAATGCGACACCCCGACTCTAGACAAAACCAGCCGTGTAGTTAGGAATAAAATCTTTAAATCAAACAAAAAAGATTTATGTTTTAAATACTCAACGTCTAACGCTACTTTCTCCGGTATCGGCAGGCTGTCCCGGCCATTCAACTGGGCCCACCCAGTTAAGCCTGGAGTTAATTGATTAACACCGTTTAGTTCACGCGACTCTATCAAATCATTTTGATTATAAAGAGCGGGCCGCGGCCCCACGAAACTCATATCGCCCATCACGATACTCCATATCTGAGGCAACTCATCGAGACTAGTTCGACGCAAAAAAGAACCGATCGGGGTAAGCAAATTCTCAGGATTCAAAAGTAGGTGCGTAGCGACTTCGGGACTTCCAACCTCCATGGTCCTAAATTTAGGCATTTTAAAAATTATCTTGTCCCTTCCTACTCGTTGCGACCAATATATTACCGGTCCTCGCGAAGTTACCGCAACGGCAATGACAATTATGAGTATTGGTATTGACAACACCACAATCGCAATCAAGGCCAATAACAAATCTAATAATCGTTTGACCATCTTGAAAACCATCTCTCTAATTGCTCAATCAGACGAGCACGTCCAAACATTCGATTGTTAACTATTAGTGCAGATTGACCCAACTGACTTTTTTCACTCTCGCTCATTTTACTCATAGCTAAAACTGCCTCAGCCAAGCCGTGATAATCTCCAGCAGGACAGGTTAGTCCGCAGCCTGACTCATTTATTATTCGCGCTCCTTCCCCATTTATCATCGCCAAAATTGGTAATCCGGATGCCAAATAGGACTGCAACTTCCCCGGTATTGTCATCGAAAAAATCGGTTCATCCTTAAGGCTTACCAACAAAGCATCAGCATGACAATAAAAAGAAGACATTCGCTCCAATGGGTAATTACCCAACATTCTTATACGATGTCCTAGACCACGATTCTCAATTTCCGAACGCAACCAATGAGCCTTTCGCCCCTCCCCGATTATAAACCAGCGTATTTTAGAGTTTCCTTGTAACAACTCCACCGCATTTAGAATTGAAGGAAAGTCCTGAGACTCGCCAATATTACCAGCGAAAATAATAGTAAACATATCTTTATTTGATTCGATTTCAGGTGCTATAGCCACATCTTTTCTGTCAAAAATATTTTCCGACCAGCTTGGGAAATACTCGATACGATGACGATCGCCAGTAAACTTACGAATGTATGGGATGAAACTTTGTGCTTGCGCGAGAATTAAATCACATCTTTTGTAGATAAATTTGACAAGACAACCTACCAAACCTAGCAAGAAAGCAGATCTCACGGTACCCGTAGCTTTTAGTGAGTCAGGCCATAAATCTAATACCCAAAACACTATCGGAGCCTTTTTAAACTTCCCTAATATTAAAGCAGGGATGCCAACAGTTACTGGAGATAATTGATTTGTAAATATCACATCAAAGTCCCGCCCTCGTAACTTCCATAACCCGATAGAGGACCCGCTCAACGCAAATGTAATATAGTTAATTAGCAAGTTTAATTTTGTCTTCCCCCTTGGAACCATAGGTACTCTAACTATCTCGACCCCTTCAAGTTTACTAAAGTCACTTGGTTTATTTTTGTAATTTTTGAATACGGTACCGCATGGATAATTAGGCAAACCAGTCAATACCGTTACCTCATGGCCCCTCAAGAACAGCTCGGTAGCTAGGTCGTTGATCCGAAAATTCTCCGGCCAAAAGTACTGACTAATAACAAGAATTTTCAATCTAATCTCAGTATCGCTTCCAAATCACGCGATTTACATAGTCCGTATAACTATGGATTATTCGAACGATTTTCTCACTAACATTAGGCACCACATAATCTGGCACTTTACGTAAGGTATACTTTTCTTTTCCTTGGTTTTCTAAAATTCTCATGCATTGGAGCACTCTGTCCAATTCTAAGCCAACCATCATTACTGCGGTCTCCTCCATGCCCTCTGGACGCTCATGCGACTCTCTCAGATTAAGGGCGGGAAAACCCAATACAGATGACTCTTCATTTATGGTCCCACTATCAGATAACACTACTTTTGCTTGTGTCTGTAACTGCACGTAGTCAAAATATCCTAAAGGTTTGACCGGTTGAATCAAAGGGTGAAATCTCGACTCGGTCTCATATAAACGCTTTTTTGTTCTAGGATGCAACGATACAATTATCGATAACTGATATTCCTCGGCCAAGCTATTTAAGAGTGCAACTATTTTTTCAAACGACCCCTCTGGATCAATATTCTCCTCACGATGAACACTCACCAAAATATAATTTTCAAGAGATAAGTCAAAACGATCCAATACATCAGAAACTTCCCACTTTGGACGATAATACTGCAAAACCTCGAAAATAGGACTTCCGGTCTTTATTACCAGATCCGGAGGGAGACCTTCTCGAAGCAAGTATTCTCTCGCTATAGCGCTGTACGTCAAATTTACGTCAGCTGTGTGGTCAACAATTCTTCGGTTAATTTCCTCGGGAACGCGCTGGTCAAAACAACGGTTTCCGGCCTCCATGTGGAAAGTAGGTATTTTCCTGCGTTTAGCAGGGATAACTGCTAAACAGCTGTTCGTATCCCCAAGCACAAGAAGTGAATCAAATTTTCCCTCATCAAGAACCTTGTCCACTGAGGTTATTATGTTCCCGATAGTGTTTGCCGCACTTACTGAGCCCTCAGCGCAATTCAAGAAGTAATCTGGTTTCCTAAGATTCAGTTCTTCAAAAAACACCTGATTAAGTTCATAATCATAGTTTTGGCCTGTGTGTATTAAAGTATGATCACAGACGTCCTCCAACCGATGTAAGATCCGGGAAAGTCTAATAATCTCAGGACGTGTACCTACAACTGTCGCAACCTTTAATTTTTTATTAGTCATTAGTTTCTTGAGTCGTTATGTATGAGACTTAAATGTGTCAGGTCGGTCTTTATTAAAAACTTCGTTTGCCCATAATATCACCACGATTTCGTCCTCCCCTATGTTGGTGATGTCATGAGCCCAGCCTGGTAGCGTCTCAACGACTTTGTGCTCATCAGCCGAAACCTCAATTTGATAAGTTTGCTGATCAATGATGTTTCGGAAACGGAATTGAGCGAAGCCCTTCACGACTAAAAATTTTTCGGTCTTTGTGTGATGATAATGTCCGCCGCGAGTCACACCGGGTGGGGCCGTGAAAACAGAAAACTGTCCGCAATCAGGTGTTTTCATCATCTCTATAAAGCTACCGCGGGCATCAGCGTATGCCGGTATTTCGTAACCCACTAACTCTACCGGCAAAAAACTAACATAAGTTGCATAAAGTGCCCGTGCCAAATCTGTTCCGACACGCTCCGTTAATAACGATTCGCGACTACCTTTAAACTTTAGAATTTGTTGGGCTAGCTCCCCCACTGTTGAGGTATATATTGGCTCGATTTTGTTATAAATATGCTTATCGAGACTTGGCCCATTGTTATCCATGACATTAAAAAATCCCTCAATAACATCATCGATGTAGGTGAGTCTTACCACCGCATCCGGATCATGTATGGTTATCGGGATATTCCTCGCTATATTATGGCAGAAGGTTGCAACAACCGAGTTGTAGTTCGGACGACTCCATTTTCCAAACACATTATTGAGACGAAATGAGTACACGTTTACTAGGGAATTATCGTTAATTTGCTTCAAATATTCCTCTGAGAGTCTCTTGCTTACACCGTACGCAGTATTTTGTGTCGCCTGGGTAGAAGATGCGAATATTATTTTAACGGGTTTTAGCGTTTTTTTAGTTACACGTCGGACTGCTTCGCACAGATCACGAGTAAATTCACTATTGTGAACTTTAAAGTCTCGCTCATTAACGGGACGATTGACTCCAGACAAATGAAATATGCAATCAACATCCTCGAGCAATTGTCCTAGGGAGCGATGCCCATCTTCACGGTTGTAAAAAACTAGTTGAAGGTCACCGCGCTCTTTCAGCCTAACTGTAAGGTTCTTACCAATAAATCCACTGGCACCGGTAATGAACACTTTCATAAATTAATCCACGCCACAAGCACTTAACTCTTCACGTGACCGCTTAAAACGCCTGTCTCGCGCAGGAGTGCCTGCATCTGCTCCAAATCAAGCTGAGTACTATTGTGTGAGTTGTATCCATCAACCGGCAGTTGTGTGGCGATTATTTGCTCTCCTCTCTCGAAAAACTTGGAGTAGTTAAGGTCCCGAGCATCAGCTGGTATCCGGAAGTATTTTCCGAGGTCTTCAACATGAATCATCTCTTCTTGACTTAACAAGCTTTCAAACAATTTTTCACCATGACGCGTGCCAATCTCCATAATTGGATGACTATCTTTATTCAAGATTGCCAGAACAGCACACAACAGCGTTTTGACTGAGGCAGCCGGAGCTTTTTGCACAAAAATATCCCCATTACGAGCATGTTGAAAAGCGAATAATACTAACTCTACAGCGTCATCCATCGACATCATGAACCGCGTCATCTCAGGGTTTGTTAATGTCACAGGAATATCACTCAAAACTTGATCTACGAATAAAGGTATTACCGACCCCCTGGACCCCATCACGTTACCATACCGAGTACAGCACACAACCGTTTCGCTATCCTCTAAATCTCTACTTCTTGCAGCCATTACTTTTTCCATCAGAGCTTTGCTAATTCCCATCGCATTTATCGGATATACGGCCTTATCCGTGCTAAGGCAAACAATCTTTTTGACTGCATGTTCAATTGCAGCGTCTAAGACGTTCTCTGTTCCTAAGATATTGGTACGAACCGCCTCCATCGGATGAAATTCGCACGATGGCACTTGTTTTAAAGCTGCTGCATGAAATACATAATCGACATTTAACATCGCCTTGCGAACACTTCGAATATCACGCACATCCCCGAGATATAACTTTAGCCTCGGACTCGAGTACCGCTTACGCATGTCGTCCTGTTTTTTTTCATCGCGGCTAAAGACTCTAACTTCAGAAACATTTGAGTCAAGGAGTCTCTGCAATACCGCCTCCCCAAAGGACCCCGTCCCGCCAGTTATCAGAACAACTGAATCTTTCAAATTTTCTAAAGGCATTTTGTCAATCACCAACTAATTTAACGCTATTGACGGTATTCTAGCGTTAAAAATGTCCATGTGAAAATCATTGATCACTTTAAGCTCTTACCCGTGATTGCCGACAACCTCAAAATAATTACCTAGTCTTTTTGGAGAACAGCTCTTAAAAAAACGTCCCGATCATAGCCGCAATAATATCTCAGCGATTCGATTCTGCTTGTCATCGGTCAAGCCAATCCATAGTGGCAAACGAACCAGCCTCTCCGAAGAATATGTTGTAACTTGAAGCTCTCCAGAAACACGGCCATAACGCTTCCCCGCGGGCGATGAGTGAAGCGGTACGTAATGAGAGACAGGAAATATATCATTAGACTTAAATTTATCGATAAGTCTTTTCCTATCCATTTCTTCAGCAAGTAAAATATAGTACATGTGAGCATTATGCCCGCACTCGCTCGGAATAATCGGTCGTTTTATAATGCCTAAATCCTCTAGCGGCTTAAGAAGCTCGTGATAACGATTCCAAATGGACAGCCGCTCTCTTGTGATTCGATCAGCATCCTCTAATTGAGCCCAAAGGAAGGCTGCTATCAACTCCCCCGGCAGAAATGATGAACCTACATCTTGCCAAGTATAGTTATCGACTTCACCCCTAAAAAATCGGCTTCGATCAGTCCCTTTTTCACGAATAATTTCCGCCCGAGAGACAGCATCTGAACTATTTACAGTTAGCGCGCCGCCCTCCCCCGAAATTACGTTTTTGGTCTCATGAAAGCTGTAGGCCCCAAAATCCCCGATACTCCCCAGCGATCTACCTTTGTACGTTGACATCAAACCCTGTGCCGCATCCTCAATAACCTTTAACCCGTAGTTATTTGCGATCGCCATAATGATATCCATTTCACATGCAACCCCAGCATAATGCACAGGAACGATAGCTCGGGTTCGAGGGGTAATAGCAGCCTCGATTAACCTCTCATCGATGTTAAGCGTGTCCTCTCTAATGTCAACGAACACAGGAATAGCCCCGCGAAGCACGAACGCATTAGCGGTGGAAACAAAAGTATACGAGGGCATAATCACCTCGTCTCCAGGCTGAATATCAAGCAATAAAGCTGTCATCTCAAGTGCGCCGGTACAAGAATGAGTGAGTAGCGCTTTAGAGCATCCAGTATTCTCTTGCAGCCACGAATGACATCGCTTTGTAAAAGGTCCATCTCCTGCCAAAGCCCCATTGAGATGGGCCTGAGCGATATATTCTAACTCCTTACCCGTCATATAAGGGAAGTTAAATGGAATCTGATCCTCTTTTTTTCTCATTTTTTTGGCACGATCATATGGAGTCATACGATGATACTATCGCACCTATGATAGTCAATCGGATAAACAAGCTGATCTTGATTTGTAATGTCTGATGCCATGGAAACTATACTGTCGGCAATCTATAAGAAAAGGCTATCTAAACACTGTCTTTCTGGCAATAACTAGCCTTGATCCACCGATAGGGTAATTCAAACCAATCTTCATTCCCCCGAGCTCAAGCATCATTAAACCGTAAAAAAATTTATTTAAAATAGAATTAATCCTAAGCTCTTTGGTTGGATCAAATTGTTTAACTTTTCCTCCGCATGAAAGCCTTGAAAGCACCATAGCGGGAAGAAGAGTGGTGACAAAGGAGCTGCTACGTATAATTTCGAAACCTGACTGTGAAATTTTAGACTCTATTTGGTGTCGGGTATATCGACGAACATGACATGCATACTCATCAGAGGTACTCCACAACCTTGGATGCTGAGGAACAGTGACTAATAAGATTCCGTCAGGTTTTATGGCTTTATGGATTTGACTAAGAACGAGTTCATCCTCCTCAATATGCTCAAGTACATCGAACGCTCCAATAGCATCAAATTCAGCCACAAATGGAATATTGCGAGCATCCATTCGCATAAAATTTCCTGATGGAATACGCCTCGCAGCACAACTCAAACCTGACTGGAAAATCTCGCTACCCGTAATTTCCATATGTGGATTTGCTTGAGAGATACCCGAAAGTACAAAACCAGTTCCACACCCTATTTCCAAAAATTTTTTGATATTTAAACCATAGGTCCGAAGAGCCCAAACGATAATCGCATTTCTAGCTCTAAACCAAAAATTTGCCGGCTCGAGATCGCTAAGATCAGCAAAATACTCTGATTTAAAACCAATTCCGTTAGACCCGTCCTCTTTAGTATGGGCTATTACACCACCTACTTGATCAGGTTCGTATGCACATACCGGACAAGTCCACTTGGCAGAAGAAAATACACAATCACAATGCGCGCAGGACTTCACTATTTTGTTCCCCTTGTTGTTGACTCAATCGGGAAAAACACGAAATTCCGACAAATAAAAAAAAGTAGTATCGAAATGACGACTATCGCTATCGCTTGGACTAGTTGATGGGCTACCCCTAGCCAGTCTACAAATAGAAATAGAAAAGATAAATTCAGCATATACCCAATCAAATGGGTCAGTAAGTATCGCCTAAGGGACATACGTAAATTACCAATCTGAGTAAACGTAAATCTGCGATTGGCAATGAAACTCATGAACACTCCACCGATATACAACGCTGTCATAGTTAATTTAGGCGCACTCCCTAGATAGGTAAAGAACAAATACAAAATAAATAGAACAATATTTGTTAACAACCCGACCGACGAATACAGAGCAAACTGCCGAATAGCTTTTTTTATATCCAAAGAAGCCAAGTTAGTCCTCAGGAGGACTCGCGCGGTATGTACGTCTTACTATCACATATGGACGTTGCTTCACTTCAGAAAATATTTTAGAAAGATATATTCCTTGTATACCAAGAAATAAAATCATCAAACCCGAAAAAAACCAAATTGATACGATAATAGACGTGTACCCACTTGGTGCAGAAGAACTCAAAAAATATTTCAAACAAAGATAAGCAATAAAAATTAAGGAACTAAAGAATACACAAGCACCTGTATAAAAAATAAATGTGAGGGGTCGGGCACTAAACGCAGTTATGGCGTTGATTAATAGGTCGACTTTTGATCCTATATTGTAGGTAGATGGACTGTCTGCATGCTTTCGAACTGACAAGCTAATTTGCTTAAAACCGGTGATGACCCACAAGCCACAAATGTATACTTCACGCTCACGGTGACCCAGTAAAGATTTCACATAGCGTGCCGTCATCAAACGAGCGGTAACAACGTTATCGGCTTGATTAACTCCGGTTATAGCCCGAAAAATCTTGTAAAAAATTGCACCGGACCACCGCTCAAATACTGCCCCTTTTCGCTTGTCTTGGACCCCATAAACAACATCACAATCCTTTCTGTTCATCTCGTCGTTAAAGCGCAGGAGCCACTCTGGCTCTTCTTCAAGGTCGCTGTCTATCAGAAAAATTCGATCTCCTCTCGCACATTCCAATCCGGCCATCATCGCCCGGTGATGCCCGAAATTACGAGACAAATCTACCACTACAATCTGAGGGTCTTTTTTTGCTTCCTCAAGAGCGATCGACAGGCTACTATCGGGCGACCCATCGTTCACAAAAATTATTTCGTACTCATCCCCTGCTAACTGACGAGCAAGAGGCCTTATACGGCTACAAAACTCGCTTACATATGCCTCAGAACAATACAGAGTCGAAACAATCGAGAGCCTCATGGAAAAAACCTTTCTTCGTGAATCAACCGTTTAAAATGCTCACCCATAAAACCGCAAAACATGTTGATAAACCTGCTAAGTTTTCCTATTAAAGACACGAATCAATCCATCGTAAGGTTTATTGTTATTTCCATTTTATATGGATTCCCCCAATAACAAGCTGTCAAGGCATGTCAGATTGCGATTATAGCTATAAAATCTCGCCATTTCTTCTCTCAGCAATAGAACTCAGCCGATAAGCAATCTCAAGCGTTCAGCCTACACAAACCATTCCTCTGGATCATTATTTGGTAAATGTTAGCAGCAAGACTCAGGGACTCTCGAGATTAAACATCGAAAGCTAATCTTTGGAGTTCTTAAAAAGTCTTAACCGACAAACTATCATGGCAAGCGTTGACGCTAAAATTACATAATTACCGAACATATAAGCCGGAACCGACGGATAGAACAGCGCAAAGCCAGAAACACCTGAAAGCAATAAGAAAAATGTCGTTCTCATCTTAAGAATTATTAATGCAATTGCGACTAAGAATCCAATCAAAGAACTTAAATAGGCGAGTATTAAAGAGTCAGTGCGATATCCAACGGAGAACCCTTGAGAAATATTGAGTAACGCGTTTCGCAAGACCTGTTCCGGCTGAGTTACAGCATATTCGAAGAACTGCTCTCTCATTACGCCTTGGTAAAGCCTCTGAAAATTTTTGTCGGCCCAATTGCCAGACACCGGGCTAGTTTTGACCTCCAGGCCCGTCACTCGCTCAAAATGTTCAAACCCTGAACGATCTGATAACTCAACGCCGATATCATTTGGATAACCACCAATACCAACATAGGCTGTATGCCAAGGTTGAGAATCATTTTTAGCTACAGCAACAACCCCAACGAAACACAGGATTAAAGCCAAACCTAATATATTTTTATTGCTCCAAAATATAATCCCACAAATTAATAGCGACATTGGTAGAGTTGATTGCCGAATAGAAAAACAGAACACGAAAAAAACGATCAATATAACAGCTTCAACTACCTTAAGAGGGGCATGATCACGGGTAACCCACCAAATCCACGCCAATCCGGGAAGAACTTGCCAGTAGTAATGGTAATCTAAGGTGACAAAGTGGAGAACTACTGGATTGACTGCGTACAACAGAAAAAAAATCAATTGAGCCTTTATGCGACCTAGTCTTCCAATAATCCAAATTGAGCTGATGGCATGAAAACATACTTGCAAAGCAATGACCGCCTGAATTGGCTTTAAGAAGAAAATCATTTGAGCCAACCAAATTATTAGTAAATAACCTATATCGAGCGGCAACGGGTAAGGAATACGGTCATCGCCAACGGCTTTTTTAAACGTATACTCACGTTTCTCAGAATCACCTAAGGTTATAAATTCTTCAAAACCATCTCGATCGATTGTCCATTCAAGATCAAACTCAAGGTTCGCAGCGCCAGAAAAATAAACGTACGTCCAAGTGCCTTGCGAGTTTGGATTTGAAAAAACATATGCGCTCAATACAATTATCAGTAATAAAACTAATTTATGAAAAATATTCAAGTTTGGGCTGCGTGCGGAAAACGTTGTCATGATGAACTTGGCGAGACCCCACTTGGCTCGACTCTTAAAGACTTTAAGAGCAAAGCTATCAAGGTAACCGCGGTCAAGAAATAGGCTTGAGTGAAGCCTACATTTACAAAACTCTCTAACGCGAGAAAAGAAGTCAACAGTATTAAATCGATTCGGTTCTTTCGGTCAAACAGCTGGGGGTCCTTTATTCGAATCCTACAAAATATGTTTATCAGGTTCGCCATGACAATAATGAGCCCAATTACTCCAACTCCAGATAACAAGCTATACCACCAATTATGAAAACTTCCAGTTGTACCTAATCCGAATAGCAATTTTGTGAGAAGTCCACTTTGTGTTTGTACCATGTTTTGAGCTGCCGAAAAAACCGGCTCCTCCTCCAAGAATGCTTCCACGAGTTGCCCAAATTTATCAGCGCGACCACTGGTATAGTTCCCACTTAAAAACTGACCTTTAATTCGCGATAAGGTAGGAATAAATACTTGATAATTCAGCGTCAAAAGACTTAAGTACACTAGTAGAGGGACGTGAATTATTTTTTTTCTTAAAAGCCGTAAAAGTAAGTTTCTTTCGTACCAAGCATACGCTAAAAGCATAAGACAGAATAATAGAAACAATTTTCTACCCGAAAGAACACCAAGCACGACAGATGTAATCAGGCCAATCCAAAAAATCATAATTAGCAAATCGCCAAAAGACTGTCTAGAATCAAAATTTTTCAACAGTATAATAAAAAATATTGTCCATAAAGGCAGTGTTTCAGCGTACACAACAAGAGCGGAATAAATCATAACTTCAGAAACATATGGATAGATCTCGTGGTGAAAAAAGTTATGATTTTTGTAAAGATAAGCATCTTCAAAATTAATAATTATTGAACTTAGATGCAATAGAAAAAAAACCGTAAGAACTATTGCTACCAAGTGAAAACATACCATTCTAAGTTGAGGAAATAAGTAAACTGCAGAGAAAAAGATCACTGGCAAAAAAATCTGAACGAGATGGTGCGCTGATATCCCTGATAAACAATAAAGTAGTAAAAGCGAGAAAATACCAAAACTGGAGAGCGTAATAAGGTCTCTTTTGTTAAACATAACTTCTCTAATAAAAAGCAATCCAACGAATAGGAGAAAAACAAGCCCTAAAGCCAGAGGAAATTTTGCCCTGTAAGTCCAGTGCCACTCCCCAGAAAACCCGATTAAACGATAATCTGTCAGCTCTAAGGGAAAAGGTAAGCATGCTAATGCTAAAAGCACCGCGGCAATCCAATCTCTGTTAACGAGAGATCTCAAGCTTGCTCCTTATTTTTGAGATTTGACTGTCTACCGAAAACCCCTCTTCAACGACCTTTCGACAAGTCGACTGCGTTATTTTTTCTTCAGCAATATCCTGCCAAATTAACTCTACCTTCTTAACTAAATCAGTGAAACTTGCCCTAAGAAAAAGTCGGCCCGACACTCCTTCAACAACTGATTCGTACTCGGGCATCTGATAAACAGGATCAGAGTGTGTGACTACAGGTAACCCCAGGGTAAGTGATGTTATGGCCGTTAACCCGACGTTTCCGGGCGATATGCAACATACGCAATCATTGAGAACATGAGATAAATTTTCTAGTCCGTACACTGCTTCATGAAAGATTACCCGGTCGGAAACGCCCTGACTCTGTGCATACTTCTCTAACTCAGGTCGAAGAGGTCCATCGCCGACCAAGCGAACGCCAACATAACGAGAATTATGTTGCTTAAAATGACTTACTAAATCGATGAGCATTTTAAGTGATTTACCTTTTTTCAGTCGACCTATAAAACAGAAATTAATTTTATTTTGCAACCGGGCATTAAGGGGTTTGCCTAAGGACCAATCTTTTCGACTTTTTGTTACCAGAGAGACTGAATTTGAAACTGCGGTAACTTTAGCAGTATCAAATCCGTGCACTATTAAAAGTTCTCTAGCGAAATTACCATATGTAAATATCTGATCAGCTATCCCATAAAAGACCAACCGCCATTTGAGCTTGAGTTTGCTTTCGCGTCCGTACAATCCATGTGTCCAGAAGATAACTTTTCGACCTCTAATTTTCGCTAAAATCGCACCGAACCATGTACTAATCCTCCACGCATCACCCCAAAAAATAACAACCTCAAATTGACCTTTAAAAATTGCTTTAAAAAAACCAATTTGGCCAACACACACGTCACCAATAAAAAAATCTCTGGTGTGTAGCCAGTTAACACCCTTTCTATAAGCCCCCTCATCTGCAACTCTGATGAGAGATTTGTCGACGTAATAAGAAGCAAACAATGTTACGTCGTAGTATCTAGTTAACCCCTCAAAAATACCCTTTCTATAGTGTGCATAACGATCTGGAACTAATAAGAGCCTCATCATAGCAACTTACTATTAAGTCGAACTCTTATAAATGCACGCATTTTTCTGCGTAAATCAATAACAGAGATAAACAGTGAACTGCATTTCCTAGGAATTTGAAAAGGCAAAAAGGCTAGTACTGAAATTTCTTTGTACGGAATCACCGCGCGCCAAGCCTCTACCCATAGGGTCTGAGGTACTCGGATACGATGGTGACGCAATAAAAGACAGGAAAATATTAATCGGCGACGTTGCATTCTCAATAATTTCCCTATAACGCGAGAGTTAATCCAAGTAACACGCGCAGCCGCACGAGCGAGCATGGTAAGGTAACCAAATGCAATAGTTATATAGGAATTGGCATTCAACTGCCAACCGTCAAGCGGCTCCAGACCAGTCACAAAGTTACCGGCGAAATGACACCATTCGATATCACGAGCCACTTCCAAGAACACACCAACCTGACAGTAATGAGTTCCGAAATAAAATGATGGGTCACTTCTCAACCATAAGTCGCGTCTAATGCAGTACTTAGGTAAGAATGTTGGTAACCGATAATTCGTATGTATGAGATACGCAGCAATACCAGCACCAAATACATGTCTATCGAGTTTATCTTCCTCTAAGACATATTCTCCAAATTGATTAGCAATACGCTTGTTGTGAGTCATCAGAACAAAATCAAGGCTAGAACGTTCGGTTAATAATTCCAGAACCTTGTCCAAGCCATCACTTTCAATAACGTCGTCCTGACCACAAAACCAGATATATTTACCAGTAGCCACGGACGCAACACGATCAAAGTTACGATCCATTCCTAGTGTTTCGGCATTTCGCTCACAAGACAAACGTGCCTCACTTTGAGCGAGCGTGGATATAAATTTCCAACTTTCGTCAGTTGAACAATCATCCACCGAAATAATTTCAAAATCCAAACGACTAGACTTTAGCAAAGATTTTAGAAGCACTTCTATATGTCCAATTCCGTTATATACTGGAATACAAATCGATAGCAAAGGCTGGCTCATCTCGCATCTCCTCGCGGTAGAGACAAGAGAATACGAATTCGATTGAACGATCCGAGACAACATACCAATATTAGATAACCTAGCGCACTTACTATCGATTTAAAACCATAGGGAATCAAAAAGAATATCAACAGAGTATGCCCATTAATGGTAAACAGCACCTCGTAAAGCATCTTAAAAAAATTTTTCATAGTTTTCCGTAAGTTTCCGTTTTGCGTCTCACCAGATCTTTTTTTTGTATGATCGAGAATACGCATTCGAGCAACTCTAAGTTCCTCACTGACTGTAGAGTAATAAAGGAAACAAAATAATGCAGAACAAACCAGTAGCCATATAAGGGGGTCTGCCTCGTGCCACCCTGTCGCGATCAAGATTACTGAAATCTTTGCTAGATCACTGTTATGGTCAAAACGAAAAGCGCTTTTGGGTTTACGGTTAGAAATTCGTGCGACCGTCCCGTCACAGAAATCGAGAATTACTGAGAGCCCCCAAAAAAAACAGAACACCCACGCATCAAAGCCTTGTATAAGCACAACCGCCGCGAATAAAGCTGCGATCGTAGATAGAACTGTTATCTGATTTGGGGTAAATTTAAGAGCATTAAGGATGTGCGCGATCGGATAAGCCAAGCGGTATATCCACAGAAGTACTAAATTTTTTCCAATAGCCTTGTGATTAACGTAACGGCCCGAAAAAAAACGAGAAATGAGATTAATCATCTTACTTAAGATCCATTAAAGATTAGCTGCTATCTCTTCTAGTCGCGCTTGGGTGACTATGGATTCAAGGTCTTTAACTGTGTCTACCTCAACCCAGGCAGCGTCCACTACAACGGCTTGTAAATCATGTCCTTTATCAATAATCAATTGCAATAAATCTGTCATATAAGCGTTCTCAGGGCGTTTCCCACGCAAAGAATTGACACTACAAGCTTGATAAAAAGTCTCTCTAAGAATTCGCATACCCGTAGAAGAAAATTTCATTAACCCCATGTACTGGCCTTCAATTTCATCTAAGGACTTAGCTTTCTGTCCAATTTCAACAATTCGGTCTAGATCGTCTCTTCGTAACGTTTCAGCATCATCCAAAGGGTTTTCATTACGCGCTCGCCAGTACGACTCCCATCCAAGATCAATTGCAACGGAGATGTCAGCCTTAGACGCCAAAAGAGCTTGTAATATTTCTCGTGAGTACACGATATCCCCGTAGGCTATAACCATATCTCCATACAGAAGCTCCTCCGCACAAAACAAGCTCCAAACCATATTCGTTTCTGCGAAGTTCTCGTTTACACGAATTTCCAGATTTTTCATCTCTAGTTTATCTCTACGATAGCCCCCGATAAGCGTAATATCTAAAATTCCCTCGCGACGCAGGACTGCCAAATGACGATCAAGCAAGGTAACTCCATTTACTTCGACAAGACACTTAGGTCGATCTAAGGTGTAAGGGCGCAGACGGACACCTTCCCCCGCAGCAAGTATCAAAGCTCTCATTTTTCTTCCTTAAGTAATAAGGATCGCGCCTTACTAATTTCAATAATGCTATTGGAGGAATCACGTTCTGGATGCCACATCCAACCCTCCCATCTGTATTGAGTGTGCCTCATCGCTTCGATACTCCCATCTAAAGCCGAAGCCAAAACGACATAATCAGGCGGACGGACAAACAGACCGTAATTATGAAAACTCTTAACCCGGGCAGGCAATTCTCCGCGAGATACCGCTTCACCCTCTAACGAGTGATATGTCCGGGCATGCGAATCGATCGGGTCTAACGCGACTCCGTTATGGTGAGAAAGCATTTGCATGCCGCGACATATACCCAGAACTGGTAAATTAAAGACTTCTGCATGCTCCAAGAGTACACCTTCAGTAAAATCTCTATCGAGACTACTACCTATATCGTTTCCACCGGACAGCACAATAGCGTCAGGTTTAATTGCTTTTAGCCATCCGGCTAATTTGTTGTCTAAGACATTAGGGACTGGTATTGGCAATCCGCCCACCGCGTAAATCCAGTTTATCAACCTCTGGTCAAGTCCATCCCTTGTCTCGCCGATACCGGGTAGATGTTCTACGCGTTGACTAACAACGATACGTTTATTTCTATTCATTTGTGTTTAGCTATAACAACGTAAATGTTGCAGAATTGATTAGGAAATAATCTCATCATGCATTTTTGAATCCAAAATCCAAGCCAGGACAAACGGTAACCCTCAGAACGAGCTCTATTTTCATTAAATCTCTTATGGTTAGCGGCACGAAAAAATTTGAATTTATATAAAAATGGCATGTTTTCAACTGCACTGAGAGATTTTATAACGAGCCCCATTGCCTCGAATATAACTTTTAACTCACTCACCTTGAAGTTTATTTTATGAAATTCTTTTCCCGACTTGCGACCTTTTTTAAAAGCTCTACGGCCAGCCAAACCATCCGTAACCCTGCTCTGGATATTATCAGCGCGAAAAGAGGCACAAATAACCCCACCCGGCTTGAGTACGCGAACAGTTTCTAATATGGCTTTACCTAAGCCATGCTCAATATTGTGGTACAAACCAAATGCAAAAATGGTGTCAAAATAGCTATCTGGAAAATCAAGTTGCGTAACATCTCCAACTTGTGCTTTAAGTCCCGGGCATGCTAGTAGCAATTTTTTAACTGCTATATCAATATAATCAATCCCCGTAATATCATGACCTCTGTCATGGAAATATCTCAAAATACGACCAGCCCCACAGCCTGCTTCTAAAATTTTTCCACCGCCGTCACCAATTGCTTCTAATGCATACTTAAGAGGATATATATTCTCATTTGACATTGCATTATCTGACGGAATATCAGACCATCTGTTTTCCCAATATTCCTTATTACTGGTGGCTCGATATGTGACGCGCACTATTTAAAACCTCCATCAAACATGTGGCCTTCATTCGCCTAATATGGCTAAGTGTTTTAATACTGGGTGAATAATGTAGTAAGTACTGCCCCCCGAGTTATCGGACAGTTGGTAAGTCCACGTCCCATTTTTGGACGCGTTTTTAAGAGTCTCTACCAGTACTTTGGCACGAGCAGCAGAATCGTATATGTGGTCCATATATTTTAATTGTTTAGGGGGTGAAAATTTACTTCGTCTTATTATAGGCCCTCCATCAATATCTTCGGTGAGAAAAATAGACGAAGCGCCAATAGATCCCTCCGCCAAAATACTGTAATAGTTGGTCGTACTCCCCTTAAAATCGGGCAGATAACCACCGTGAACATGCAAGAACTTTTTACCTGTATCAAGTACTGGTGATCTCAAAATGGCCCCGCCGTAACCCGAATAGATCAAAACTTTAGGAGCGCATCCAGCAATGAGAGAAATTACAGTCGGATCGTTTATATCACAAGAACCCGACATAACGTAAGAGAGACCGTGGCGATCAAGCCACGGTATAAGAGGCACACAAGGATCAAAATTAGCCTCTGGCCAATCAGGATCATAAACAGAATCAGAAGGCTTGCCGTCTACTTGACCGGGCATATTTCTATCTCCTTCCTCGTCCAGAATCAAAATCCAAGAAGGCAATAGGTTTGCCTGCACAACGGCCGCTAGATACGCGCGAGTTCTGGAAGTGTTCGCTGCTATCATCCCAAATTCAAAACTCATCAAACCTAACTCCAACAGACTTAGCTAAAGCAGAAACTGCATTTAATTCGACCTCAACGAGCAATGCCAATTGAGCGCCCGAACAACATGAGTCTAAGTCACCAGCCTCTAACGATATGAGCAAATCAATTAGCTTTAATAATGTACTCAAATACTGCGCTTCTTTTGATGAGACATAAGCCAGTGCCGCACAAAAAGCAAACTCTACGTATAAATCAACTTTGAGCGCATCCCCTTGACCCTTACGAAAACCGGGCAAATAATATTGATAAAGTTTCTTTGAAACCTCAAAACGTTGAATAACTTTTGACAACCAAAATGATGCTCGTGACAAGTCTCCTATGGAGAGTAAATTCAGTAGTGTTCCCAATAAAATCTTTAACTGAACAGGCTCTTCCTCAGTAAAAAAATGAAAGGGGCGTTTAGCGCCGAAAAATTTAGCTGCCAAAATCAGATCTTTTTCAATCTCCTGTCTCGTCCGTTTAATTTGCCAAGGTTCCGAAGCATGTTTCTTTAGGTGTCGTTGGCGACTGAGTACATAAGCGTTTAAGAACTCGCGACCTTGGAAGGGAACATACATGTATGAATGGGGCGTCTGTAACCGATTTTCGTCTGAGAAGTGATACATCACAACCTTACATTTAGTATTTGATCCGCTATTTTAGGGGCATGAGACAGCAAACCAGAAATGCCACCATCGTTAACGATGGTGAGGTCCGGAGAGGTCGGGACCACAAATTCAAGATCTATTCCTACAACATTATTTACCTCTCCACGAGCGTAACGAGCGTAAAGCCCCTTTGAATCCCTTTTCTTCAAATACTGAATTGGTGTATCAATGAATACCTCGTAGTAACTACTCAGATTATCTCTACACCAATTTCGTGATTCTGGAAAAATAGAGAGGAACGCACATATCACATCTATTCCTTGATTGTCTAAAAACTCACAAAAATTACACATTCTCTGAGCACTTTTCCGCCTATCTTCGATTCCGTAACCTAAATCACCCCCAAAAAGCTCGCGTACTCGGTCGCCATCAAGCAATACAACCTGTCGCTTTTCGGCACGGACAATTTCTACTACTTTCTCTGCTAAGGTAGTCTTACCCGATCCAGAGAGCCCTATCAACCAAATAATCACATCTATCCTTCCAAATACATTGGCACAATCAGCCCGGTAGAACAGTCCAAGGTGATTCGATTAGCGAGCAAACAAGCTTCGAAGCGCTGCTCGCCACAACCGATCGCTGCCGGCACACCGAACTCCGCACACCGTATTGCCATATGCGAATTAGCTCCGCCATATTTAGTAATCAATCCAGCAATACCTTTTGCGAAAATCCAATCATAGCCGGGATCAGCTCCCTCAATCATAACAATGCATCCCTCTATTGAGGGAATGTTCTGGCTAGAGTTAAGGTAAACCGCAGAACTAGATATTTTACGGCTAGTTATGAAATTGGGATGGCTAACCTGAAAGGGGATCACACGAACCCCGGCCTCATCAAATAAAACCTGCGGAAGTCGAATCATAGAATTCAACTCATGGTTATATGCTTCTCTTTTTGATACTGCTAACAACCGCTCGCGAACCAAGGACTTGGAATCACCCTGAGTATATTTCAATAATTCTTCTAATGGAACGTGAGACATATCCTCTCGACTAAGTGCACGCTCTTCACCAAAATCAGCAATCAACTCTAGCATCGCGCTAATTGATCGAGTAAAAATAAATTTACCATATTCTCTGCCTGAAATAGCAGACGCACAATAATCAAAAAATTGATAAGAGTTAAAGCCTTTTAGTCCTAAATTTTTCAGTAAAGAGTCGATAGATGCTCTCTGCTCCTCCGATAAATCAAAATTTGAATCATCTTGTACACCTCTCTTAATACCAGCGCCATCTGTAAAATAAAGATCCTCCATTCGACGATAACATGGAGAAAGTATGTCGTAAGAACCTGGGCGAAGGTGCCCATAAATTTCCATAAAAGCTCCGTGATCAATATTTCCACTTTGTAAACGCCCTATATCTTCAACTAATTCACTAGCCACTGTTCGAATACCTGATTGGAAAAAAGCTATTTCACTAGCAGACAAAATACCTTTCGTCACCAACGACAACAGAAGCGTTTTCGCTATAAACCCATGGCGCGCTAAAATGGCAAAAGGTTCTGTTCCAAAGGTAATGCAATCACTTATCATGGGAACTAGTGAGGTTGGGCAGGTTTGGCTTGAAAATTGTTGGCGGGCAAGAATCTCCACCTTACTCATAGCTGCAGAGATGCTACCGTCTCCTACTCCTTGCAAAAGAGGTAAAGTAAGTCTCAAAAGAGAATCGCGAAAAATTTCGAGCTCATTAGAGGTCAAGGTATTTTCTAATAGATAGTCTAATTTTTCGTTGATATCGAAACTGTATATGGTGACTGCGATCTCAAACTCGACTTTATCATGTAATTCAGGATTATTCCTTAAACGACTGACCCATGCGTCGACCAACTTATTAGCAATTGAATCTGGTAGATCAGCAGGTAGGTAAGAATGAAAACTTAATCTAGTGTCAATGAAAGGGTGGCCAGCCAGCGAAATCATTAAAGACTGCTCATTGGGCGAGGCATATCCCATTCTCTCCCGAGCTCGCGACCAAACCTGATCCGTGATCAACATCTTATAAAGAGAATAGGAGAGTGCACGAGGAACTCTACCGATCATTTCCACAGGATTCCAGTCAGGCATCTGACCAAAAACCGTAGTACGCCCAGCAACTCCCGGAATCGGCTCTAGACGCGCTTTAATTTTTTTCTCAATATCCTCCAATTTCAGCTCTATAAGATGCGTAATAGAGTGCTTAGTACGCACTTGCGTTGGTATCGAGCGCACTTGTAGCAGGTATAGCTGGAGACCAGTCCCCATGGCGAATTCTATGTCTAAAAATTCGTTACCTAGTACCTCTTCTAATTCTTGGACCGCTTTTATTAATTTACGAAAACGCTCTGACCGAATCCGTGAGGTTGCACCTCTGTGCACGTATAACGTTCGGTTAGCATATTCCCCAGCTCCCGAGGTTACGGTGTTAGTCAAACCTGAGACGTCATCGTAATTAACAACATAATAGGGCGCTCCAAAATTAAGATCGTGAGTGAAAATAACACCACTCATTTCGGACTCTTTCACCATCGCCTGAAAAATTATTTCATCTCTGTCACTGACTTTTCCATTTTTCTTATAACTAGCAATTACGCTTTCTGCTGCATTAAACAACCCTAAAGAATCTGAAGCATTTACGTCAAGTACTGAGTGATAGGCGCCAGCATTTGACTGCGAAATTCCGTCTTCATCCTCCGCGGAAGAACGAACCACCAAGCTCTGAGCCCCGAATTTATCGGATAAACTTGCTAAGTAATCCATCTTATTTTCCTCAAATTCCTGCACAGTTAAAAACGTAAATTCCGGAACCTGGAAGATTTTTAATTCCGGGGCCAGTTGAGCAAGAACTTGAGCTTTGGTTGTATGTTTCACTGATTATTTACTTGACAATTCATAATGTTATTAATAGCGAATCCATCCTCATTATCAGACGACGATCAAACTTCTCAACTCTACGCTCCGAATTGTCTGGACAAGCTGGCTATACATCCCGTCTTTTTTGTTTGCCCTCAAATTCGCGTACAGTTAAATAGTCAAATTGAAAAATCAGCAAGCTTCTCAATTTTTGAGCTAATCGGGCAAGCATATGGGCTTTCGAAAATTGTTTCACAGCGCGTTTAACCAGTTTTTGAAAATATCATGAGCGCCGGAAATTCTTTGTAATTTAGAAACCAGCCCGTTACCAGATTTAATGTTTTCATCAAGAAATGCTTCGCGAGCCCTCACAACCGAGGAAGATTTCCACCATTTACTCGGGGAATCCAATATTTGATCGACAAATTTCGCAGCGCTGCTCGGGTTTAGGTGAAATATACCTACCTTAATAAATTCGTCATAAATTTCCGAATATTCATCGTCTAGATATAAAAAAGATGAGTTTAATAGAACAACAGTGGGGACATCAGATAATATCGCCTGAATATAAAAAGTTGATAAATAATCAGTCACAACTAATCTTGATTGTTTAACTAAATCAACTGTTGGCTCTTGACCCTCCGTGTCAACACCTAAAAATTTGCCTGACCACTTTCGAACCACACCACTATCTAAGGAATGAACCCCGAGAAAAGCTCTACGGCCGCGCGGGTAATCTCGATAATAGAGCTTCTTTATCGCCCTATCCGACAAGGAATGAAAAAACGCTTGTTTCATATCTATGTACGCGACGGCGTTTGCGGATCCACTGGCAACGTACCCACTATGGTGCACTGGCGACTTCATCAAGCTGATACCAGATACGTACAAAACTTCATACTTTAATTGTAATTTTTTCTTGCTGACCCATTTAAAGAAAGACCCAACTGGCATCACATTAGGATATTTCGAAGAAGACCAACCAAGAGACCAGTATTGATCAACTTTTCTATATGTGTGCCAAATGTAATTGCCAACAAACTGTTGTTGAAGCAAATTATGTTCCGAGTGTACTACTTGCACACCACGATCAGAAGCTTCAGCTAAAAACAAGAGACTATCTTCATCCAGACTTTCATTCACCGCATATTTCAATGATGAGAAGTACGTCAGTTGATCGCATGTGAAGGAATATCTGTCCTGCCATGACTCTATCCAAGTGCTCGGAGCTGCGAAACAAAGAGTTTCAAAAAAAAATTTGTCAAACTCATCTGCAGAATCTGGTGCTTGAGCCAGCCTGTTACGGAACAAGCCCGAAATATTGGATGTATCGTTATTGTGTTTATTCCGCGGCCGCGGAATTACACGAATTTTTCCGAAACTTAGTAATTCAACTAGGATGCGTCGCGGACGTTCCCAAAAAACTTCGACTGCTAGCACCTTAGGCTTAATAAAAATGCGTAAAACAACGACCGCTGCCCACCCAAGCGTTATGTCAGGTCTACGGAAGTAGTTCCTAAGTCGAAAATACGGGTTTGCGTACCGTCTAACATTTGAGACTAAATGACCTTCGTGTTTACCAATTAGATGAGAAGCACAAAATGACATTCCGAATAGCTCTGCACAACAAGAAATAAGACGGGCATCTCCCTCTTCAGAATATTGATAAAGCGCTCGATATTCTCTTTCGTTTTCAGGCGTCTGGGGTTTATGCAGGCTTGAAGGCTTCCCTGCAATAGACATTCCCTTTGATTTAGCCCAACTAACAGACTGGAAAACTTTATAACAGCTTGAGATATGTATCAACAGTGTCAGTCCCATGCATCGCTCCCAAAATAGATCTGATTTTTCTATTCCATGGAGATCTCTAAATCGGGACGCTAGAATGGGTACGTATTTTTCATATTTTTTTTTCTCAAAATTCGAACTGCGCTTAAATTGCTGATGCGTACTCGCTTCAGTCGGGATGACTCGCACACCAGCAGATAGCCGTGGGTTTTTTTTCCTGAACCTTAATGAGGCATCAGTAGTTAGCGTCCAAAACGTCACACCGGGATCTGTGTCTGACCTGAAATGCAAAGAAGAGTTTGAAATCAATACATTATCTGAGCTGATGCTAGATGACGTCATGGTTATTGAATGGACACCTAAAAACCAATTATGATACTTGAGTTAATTTTCTGCGTCACATAAATAATGAGTCCAATTACTGAAATCCTAATCGGACACCAAAATCGTTATTCCAAACTCATCGCTCCTCATTTTTGACCAGCGGATAGTTGCTATTGTCATTGACTAAAAACTTATAAGGCATAAAAAATGAAAGTATCTTGCTGAACTTAACATTTAAAATGGAAAATCTGTCTAGTCAATCTAGGCGGTTAATTCAGAGAATTTGATAAAACCCGGACAAGAAGCATCACAATAAAGTATAGACACTAATGAATTTGTGAAAATTACGTAAATACACAAGTGAAATCTATTTTCGAAAGGAATTTTCAATGCCTGATCTCACCATCTCGTTAAGGTATATCAATCAAAACGATATGCTTGATGTTTTAAATCTTCTACAGTTGATATCTAAATTTAACCCCTCTCCCTCTCCATCACAACTTGCTGATAATTGGGAAAATTTTTGTAGACAGACTAACGTGCACTCATTGATTGCAAGCGTGAATGAAGAAACCGTAGGGTATGGCTCAGTGGCAATCGTGACAAATATTAGAGGTGGCAAGTTAGGGCACATTGAAGATATCGTGTGTCACTCTGATTATCAGCAACAAGGTATAGGTAGAGCCATCCTAAGCGGTTTATTCGAAATCGCTAAGTCAAAGGACTGCTACAAAGTAGCCTTACAATGCAAAGAGCATAATGTCCTTTTTTATGAAAAATGCAATTACGACGTGAGTGGTATCGCTATGCAACGATTTATATAGGCAACATTCATGGCAATATCGAAAACTAACATGTCCCCACTTAATAGTGGCATATGTGTAAAGCATTGATTCATACAGAATTTAAAACCACTTTCTAACAAGTTTCCAACTGCTGACTTCGTTTGTGCTTACGAAGGAGACTATTGAGGGAAATCATTTGTATCTAAGCGCTTCAATTCGTACTTATTTTGCGAATAAATGTCTGCTGATCCAACCTTAGTGGTTAAAGCAAGGGCACAATTTTTAGTATCTAAAATAGATAATGTGTCCTCGTTGTATCCACCATATGGATAGCACATAATCCAATCATTTAAATCGCCTCGTATGCGTTCCAAAGCAGATAAAGATATGTCTATTTCAGTTTTTTGCTCATCAGCCGAAAGTGTGTTGAGCCATTCATGCGATACTGTGTGCGAACCGATAGTAAACCCTCTTTTATGCAATGAGGCCAAATCACTTTCGGACAAATATAGTTCCTTAGCAACATCTGACTCAGATCGCCCTACAATTTCATTAAATATTTTAGACAAAATTGCTTTTCGATGATTTAAAGGAAGCTCTCTCTGAGTCATCCGCTTAAAGAAAATGATCACTTCAGAATCATATCTACTGGCTTTCTCAACGGACAACCAATATTTGTCCCAATCTACTTTTGTATACCCCAAATAAAACATTTCGTTCTTTAGTAAATCAAGTAGCAACTCCTCAGATTTAATACAGGCTAGAATGTAGTGTATTTTGTTAACATCCAAAATCTGATGCTTCACATAGCAATCTGAGACTGGGAAAAAAGCACCATCGAAACCATACTGTTCTAATAATGGCGCTACAAACTCGATATGATCGATGTACCCATCATCAAACGTTAACCATACTGCACCTTTTGGCAATATGGATTTTCCTTTTATGGCACTAAGAACATCCGCTGTCGTTACAACCGACCGCTCTGATTTGAAATAGTTGAGTTGCCTTTTAAAGCCCTCGATTTCAAGCCCTTTAATTTTAGGGTACTTGCTTGATTTAAGAGGCCTCACGTAATGATACATTACGATATCAAGCATTTTTGAACGCCTCGATAACAAACGATGATGCACTAGGCAATAACCTATAGTCAGTTTGGTAATCCTGTGACACCATCTCTGCGATTTCTTTCCGCATGTGGGAAATTTTTTTATTCTCCAAAACAGGATGAAACGCATGATAGTTAACTGAGTATATGTTAGTGACTCTAAATCCATGCGATTCAATACGATGCATCAAGTCACTAGGGGTAAATTGATATCGCGTTCCAACTTCAATTCCCGTTAAGGGGTGAGTATCATTCTGCACCAAACCCGTTGAACCCATGTAATCGCGCATATTATTTATGAATTCTTCGTTGCTTTTCGAAGAAATACAAATTGATGCCTCATCAAACAATTTATCAATTGTGCCTAATTTTCTTTCTAATTCGGTGTAATCGTTAAAGGTGGTAATGTTGAATAATCTGTTACGAGATCCAATTGATATAGCGCCTTTTGAGTTCACACTAGAATTGCAGAACTCTAAAAATTCATCTAACTGACCCAAAGAAATATATTCAATAAAACCCATTGCACTTATGACATCGTATTTTTCTTTAGGTGAAAATTCAAAAATTGAACCAGCTCGAAACTTTGCTTCAGATTTCTGATTTGCCGCATTTTTTGTGGCTTGGATAATCATCTCGTCTGCAAAATCCAATCCCAACGAAACGAAACCATTTAGAGTCGCCTCAATTGCTAATTGACCAGTCCCACAACCGACATCTAGTAAATGCGATCCAATAGGAAAAGCGGATAACGTTCTATGGACTGCTCTATGCCTATCATCAATAACGCTATAAACCTTGTCAGTGGCTTTTTTCTGCCAATCAAAAGCGTGCCCTTTAAAAAAACTTTTCGTTTGTTCTTGCTGGTCCATAATTCTTCTCCGTTTGTTAAAGGTAAACCCATGTTTTTAAGCGAAAATAAAGCACATAAAGACATCATTGACTGCCCATTTTATGGCATCTCTCGCCACTTTTTTCCTACTAACGGCAACAGACATCACCTTTCGCTTGTAAGCAACACCCCATTCTTCAGTGTTGCGTTGTTCCCATTACATAAGATAACTATGGAGCAAGAATAGATTGCTTAGGGTCTTTAAGACTTACTTAAACCAAGCCTCAACTTGCGATCATGCTGCTAAAACCGTCCAACCAACGTTCAAATATCCTGCGGACTACTAGATGAATTTAGTTTAATTGAGACTGCCTTTTTGATCGCAAAATGGGGTAACTCTAAACGCGTATTCCTCAATTTTTATCCAAATAATTGAAAAACAATATTCTTTACACCTAACCTGCTATCGTCTTCAACACATCTGATGGACGACCTTCCTCGATAATTCTCCCGTCTTTTAGGCGATAAATATAGTCACAGTGCTCCACCGTGCTTAACCTATGTGCGACTATGATTATAGTTTTTACCCCTTTCATTGCAATTACTGGGTCCATAACTTCTCTCTCAGTGTCATGATCTAAAGAACTGGTGGCCTCATCTAGCACAAGTAACTCCGGATCCCTATACATCGCGCGAGCAATAGCCAACCTTTGCACTTGCCCTCCCGAAAGTCTTATTCCTCTCTCGCCCACATTAGTGGATAATCCTTCCGGCAATTCCTCAATAAAACGAGTCAACTGAGCAGCCTCAACAGCCGCTAGCAGGGCCGATTCGTCTATGGTTGAGTCTGGCTCACCGAAAGCAATATTTCTTCTCAGCGTATCGTCTATTAAAAAAATAGACTGCGACACGTACCCAACTTTATCGAACCACATCTGTGAATGGACGTTAATGTCTTGGGAATCAACTAAAATCCGCCCGCAATCAGGCTGAAGCAAACCCAGTAAAGTATTTATTAACGTGCTCTTACCTGATCCACTAGGTCCAACAAAACCAATTGTTCTACCTTTTTCAATAGTCAACAGGGGTATGTCTAAAACTAACCTTCCTTCAGCCTGATAAGAAAATTTCAAACCCTCAATTCGAATCTCTCGGTCAAATAAAAACCGGGTGAAATCGCGGTCGACATTAGATGACTCCAATCTCACCTGTGAATGGACAGTTTCAACAACTGGTGCCATAAACTTTAGTATTTGTACAGCCCCTAAAATTCGGTTTATTGACGGCATAAGTCGAAATGCGGCAGCGATGAACGCCCCAACTACCGGAACTATATCTTCCAATGTTTTATCCTGATTCGCCATTATTATCGTTAGAATTAACAGCCCTGTTAATGCAATGCACTCAAGCACTAATCTCGGAATGTTTTTTAAGACCGCTTGCTTCATCGCCGCCTCCGCGATCGGTCTGTTGTGATTACCATAAGCTAACAATAGCTCTCCTTGCTTACGTGAAAAAATCACCTCCTTTATTCCGCCAAGGCCCTGTTGCAAGTGCTGTATTCGCGCACCCTCATGAAATTGTCTCTTAGTCCCCCAGGCGGTCACCCTATTATTCGTAAACTTGAAAAATATCATCACCACAATTCCCAATGAGAAACCCACAAATATGGTCCCTAAAGGCTCGATAACAATAAGCAACCCCACTAATCCTATGATTACCAATAACTCTGCTAGTAATTGGATGCTGCTCATCAATGCGTGACCAGCGAAATAATTCGTTTCAGAGGTGGCATTTCGAATCAATTGAGCCGAATTTTGCTCCAAGTGAAATGAGTAGGGCTGATGGAGATAATTCGAAAAGATCAGAGAAGAGAGTCGACGCTGTACGCCGAACGCAAAATTCACCTGTCGATAATAAGAATACGCAAGAAATATATTTTTTAGTAAATATAAAGAAACTAATCCACCAATTGCGAGAATAAACAGATCAACATTTCGCATTTCCCCGAAATATGCGAAGGACCAAGATAGAAATTGGCTACTGTGTGGCCCCGCGTCTTGGATGAACAGCGCGATAAAAGGTATTACAATCCCCACGCCAATCATTTCGAGCAACATACCTACCACCATCAAGCACAAAAGCTTCAACGCCATTACCCTTTCTGCTGACGTTAGTACTGCTTTAATTTGAACAAATATATCCATAGTGCTCCATGTGAAACAAGTGAATCGAATGCTTCGGTTTTTAGTGGTTTTGAAAAAAAACCTATATTACAAATAGAATAAACTTTATGGGCATCTCTATTTTTGACTTTGCCTTGATGGTCTGTTAGCGCGCTTGAAAGCCGGCCTCTGGATCCTTTAATTAATGATAAATCTCATACCTTGAGCAAACAAAATCAACATTGCCTGAGTATCCAACACTTAATGACTGCTAAAGCGCCGCACAAAATCACATATAGAGTTGTGTGTGTTGCGAATTTTAATCATCCTAAGCATGAATATTCCCATCAAGTAATCCAGCTGCTTAAAAATCACGATAAAATTGACCCTGCATATATTTACGAGCTCAATAATTCAGTCTCGCTGAAAAATATCCCTTGTGTAAACTTTTTCGTAGACGTCAGTTAACTCAGGCGACACTCTGTTGGCAAGAATTACATCAGCCATTTTTTTGAACATTTGAAAATCGTTTACAAGTTTAAATTTGTTATTTGAGGTATGTTTTAAATTGGGCTCAAAAACTATCACCCTCGCTCCCTTTTGGAGGAGTCGGTCTAAAACACCAACAGTAGCCGATTCGCGAAAATTATCACTATCCCTTTTCATAACTATTCGATAAAGACCTATAGTCGTCAAACTTCCACCATCCAACTTTTGACACCTTTTCCAAATTTCATTGGCAATGAAACTCATACGCGTAATGTTTGATTCAACAATTGCGCGGATCAAATTTTGGGGTATGTGACGATAATTTGCGAGAAGCTGTCGAGTATCCTTCGGCAAACAATATCCTCCGTAGCCAAAAGAAGGGTTATTGTAAAAATCGCCGATTCGGGGATCTTGGCATACTCCGTCAATAAGATGCTTAGAATCCAAACCTTGCGTAATGCAAAACGTATCTAGCTCATTAAAATACGCTACGCGCATAGCGAGATATGTATTAGAAAATAACTTAATTGCCTCAGCCTCCGAACTATTTGTAAACAAAACAGTGATGTCCTTTTTTACAGCCCCCTGCTGCATCAAATTCGCCAAAATTTTTGCCTCGGGAGACTTAGAGCCGATAACTATTCGAGACGGATGAAGATTATCATATAAAGCTTTATCCTCTCTCAAAAATTCCGGAGAAAAAATTAATTTGACGTCAGGAAGCTGTTTACAAAGATTCTCGGTAAACCCCAGGGGAACAGTAGATTTAATTATCACGACAGCGTTCGGGTTTACATTTACAACATCTCGGACTACAGCCTCTACCGAGCTGGTATTGAACGAATTTGTCTTTTGATCATAATCCGTGGGAGTTGCAACAAATACGAAATCGGCACCCAAATAAGCTTGCGATTTATTAGCGGTAGCCACCAAGTTCAAACTGCAATCTGATAGGTATTCACTAACCAAGTCATCAGCTATAGGGCTAACTCTTCTGTTAAGCATGGCCACCCGTTCTTCCGCGATATCATAAGCCAAAACCTCATTATGCTGAGCTAATAAGATGGCATTTGAGAGGCCCACGTACCCCATACCTACAACACATATTTTCATAATATTTAAGTTGATCGAAGCTGTTGATGAAAGTTGTGAAGAAATTAAACAACATAGGAATCGAACGATAACTCAAACAACTTTTACTTATTATTACTATCAGATCGACAAATTAAGATGCTACCACACAGACTTAGTTTTAAAGTTGGCCAAACCATTGGGGAAAGTTAACCCAGACCAACCTTATATTAAAATGACGTGAGCACTCGGATTTAGATTTTGGACTAGGGGCCCTAAAGTCTAATCGTGGTGATAAACTCACGTAGGCGGACTCTTTTAAAGATATAATCACAACGTAAAGCTAGTGATTTACGCGTGGAAAATGTCCGCCAAACTTAAAAGAAAATTGAGAATCAATAACTGTGTATTCTAAAAAATATCGTCATATTTTTATTAACCGATTCAAATTATGGCTTAGAGGTTACATTATTGTTAAAAAATTTCTCACCAAGGAAGAGATACAGCAAATAAGAGAATCGAGCCAATCGATCGACTGGCTTACGGCCGGCAATGAGGTCAAGCAAGGGTCTTTCATAAATGTAAAGGACGGTTTTAAAAGCTTCGACGAAAACAAAATATTTTCTGAACAAATGACTCGACGCTCTCATCGAATTCTCCGTGAACTCACTGGATACAGACTCAAAGATTGCAACGTAAGAACTATTCAGTTACGAATGCACAGTCCAAAATGGCATATAGACTCCCAAACCCTGGACTATCTAAATCCTTACATCACCCGATGCAACCGATTTAAAGTTTACAAATGCGGCGTCTACCTACAAGATTCGGCTTCAGGATCCGGAGGATTGGAGGTAAGAACTCCTTATTTAGGCGGAGGGATTAAAAATTTCATCTTTTGGGGTGCAGACGCTAACTCAATTTCCAAAAAGAAAAAAAGCAACATTTGGGCAAAAGCTCTAAGGTGCCTAGGGTTTATATCTGATTCAGTCCAAATCCTAACCTTAAAACCAAATATATCACCGGGAGACATCCTCATTTTTGATGGTGGTCTCCGGCATAGAGCCTCGCAACCACGAAACTCAGCTAGCGTGGAAAAAGATGAGTTAACTGGTTACTACATTGATAGAAATGACGCGGAGGGGAAAATTATGTTGCAATGGGAATTTACTTTGGACAATGTCCTAGGAGATGCTTACATAAAATTTTTAAATAGCATTAAATTTCCAAAACATTAGGCCATGACCGTCGCTAAAGCATTCCTTTGCGCCATCTGTGGGTCAAACGAACTCTCAAAAACCATTGGGTATGGAAAAAACCCCTCTATTCCTGATGAGCGATTAAGCATCTTTAAGGACGCGTCTGTTTCTGTATGCCAAAACTGCGGCATTGGGTCCATATACCCATACTGCGAGCCAAAAGATTTAGAACAATTTTACATTAACGCTTATAAAGGCGAAAACCGATCGCCCGAGCCAAATATCAAAACACCTGTAATATACAGCCGATCGGCGAGTCAGTACCTCGATGTAAGACAAGACCTTGATTTAAATTCTAAAGATATTTTAGAAATTGGACCGAATGCGTTCGGATGGGCTTTGCTTGCGGATAAATTCCACGCATCCTCATACTCCTATTTTGATTCGCTAGCGATGTCCTCCATTGATGCTTTGGGTGGAAAATATATGGGATTTCTGAGCTCACAGACCATCAAAAAAATTCAAACTAATTCCACGGATTTAATAATATCCAGTCATAGCCTAGAACACTTACTGGCAACCCAACTTAACTTCATAATGGAGGAGTTTAGTAGGGTTATTCGTCCAAACGGTTATCTCTATATTGAGGTGCCTCTAGAGATTGAAGCGCCTAAATTAACTTTACGACCACCGCACACTCTATTTTTTTCACAATCCAGCCTTATCGAATTTTTACTTAGGCATGGGTTTAGGATCGCGCGAAGTAGGGTCGCTGACACCAACCATCAATCTAGACTCAGACAAAATAAACTTGTAAGAGGAATATTTCGACTATATCGAAGCTATTTAGAACTGCTAAGAAAGCGCAATTTTATACAACTGTTTGAGCAAACCGGAAAAGCTTACGTTCCGAAACACCGCAGCATTCGGGTGCTTGCCCAAAAAATATAGCAAACCAGCTATCGATCTAAGGATTTTAGAACCAACACGACATGCACGAATAAGGGTTGCTCGGCATACTAAGGAAACCAAAATGAGAAAACTAAAAATCAACATTAACTAGTCGGGCCAGAATCAAAATCAATTTGGACCGATTACAATGTCCGCCATCAAATAATCTCCCAACACTGCCAACTTTTTCGTCCATCCGCTGCAATGGTTTCAATCTCCTCAGCTTGCCTCGCATAGTCTAGAGGCTTCGTCGGAAAATCAGCATCGTTGTTAAGGCAAGAATATCACCGTTCACCAACAGGCCCTCCACTTTATGCTCTTCAAGTAACGGCACCCCTGAGGGATATTCCCAAGTGTGGCTTCTATTTCATTAAAGTCGTAACTTTCGGTTAAAAGTCAATAAGAAGCGCTTTAAAACCTTGACCTCTCTGACACTTATCAATTAATTTCGCCTTCGAGAACCCTTAACTGGAAAAGTCGTAAATCATCCTCGGTATCTATATCTAGTGAGCGCTCCAAGGGCATTTCAACACCTACAGTCTCTTCATTCACTAAAGTTCTGTTAAGACTGACCCAGGAGACCTTAGCTGCGTAAACTGCCCCGTTCAAGGTAAAAACGGGAGGAGCAGCATTATTTAAAAAAGTTCCATCTCGTCGGCTCAGGGATCTTAACGTCGAATTCTTTTCAAGTGTAAATAACCAACTTAAGTGGTGCTTAATCTTAGTCACAGAAACGCATGAGTGAACGGAGTTTTCTGATAGGCGCTCGACACACGCATCGATATCGGTAACATCTCTTAGTGGGGAAGTGGGCTGCAAAAGAACAATAATTTCGTACTCAGGCAAATTTTCAATTGCGTGCAAAACAGTTGCCACGCCAGGAGTCTCATCCAGGCTGAGATCAGCCGGGCGAACAAATGGAACGTCGCACCCTAGGGATCTAGCTATTGCTATAGTCTCTGCGTCATCAGAGGACAGAATTACTCGGTCAATGAATTTTGATTTTTTTGCCTGGTCAATCGTCCACGAAATAAGAGGACGTTGGGATATTTCACGAATATTTTTTTTTAAAACCCTTTTAGAGCCTCCTCGAGCAGGGATAATACCCAATACTTTCTTTTCCTGAATCATTTGAGGTAGCTTTATCTGGGCCTTTGAAAGAGGCTGATAATCATACAGAAATAACGCGGCATTTCACTTCAACTATAAAAATTTTAAGAAAAGAGATTGTAACCTGTATCAATTTCACTTAAATATAACGATGAGTCATTGATTTTGCGAATATAAAGATCTAGCTCGGTTTAAGTCATCCACTCGACCAACATCTATCCAAGGTTCGCGCACAAGATACACAACGGTTTGGCTCCCCTCCCCCCGTAGGCGATTGAATAACTCAGGCATATCACATCTCTCATTTGACCCCAAAACTTCAAGCGCTTCCGGTTTCAATGCATATACGCCAGAGTTTATATAGCACTGCATTAAAGGTTTTTCTTCGAAACCGGTTATATTAATACCTTCAGTCTCAACTACGCCGAATGGATGTCTCCAATCATATGATCTGACAGCCATCGTGGCAGTCGCGTCATGATGAGCATGAAAATCCATAAAATCTCCATATCTGATATCAGTTAATACGTCCCCATTAGCAACAATAAAGCTAATATCAGGACGAGGATTCAATAGCCCTAAAGCGCCGGCAGTTCCAAGCGGTGAGTCTTCACGTATATAGTCGATCTCCACATCAAGTCGCTCGCCATAACCAAAGTGATCTTCTATGACATTACTGAGATAGTTAACTGACAGAATAAATTTCTGGAACCCCTCCGCTTTGGCTCTGAGAATAATGTGCTCAAGAATTGGTTTACCTCCCACCAGAAGCATAGGCTTCGGACAATGGTCAGTTAAAGGCCGTAACCTCCTGCCCTCGCCTCCCGCCATGAGAACAAAAATATTTTCGCGTGAACTACGGGTATCATGACGTTTCAACAGATGCAAGCCAACAACGCACCCCGACTCATTCACGATGGGCATTTGATTTACACCTTTTGTACGCATCATCTCCAATGCCGCCGTCTCAGATATGTCTGGCGAAACCACAATTGGCTCTCGATTAACTATCGAGGTGATGACGCTATTCATTTTCATTCCGCCAAGTAATCCACGTCGAATATCGCCGTCTGTAATGGTCCCGACGAGAAGACCTTTCTTAGAAATAATCAAAATAATCTGCAGCGCAGATTTGTCTAAATTTCTTATCGCAGCTTGCAATGTGGCATCTGATTCCAACAAAGCAAGACGCCATGATTGTCTAGTTTTCATATCTCGTAAAGTGTTAAAAGTTACTTACCTCAAAAAAGCTGATAAACAAAATATTAAAATTTAATATCAAAAAAACTTTTCTTCAAAATGCCCTCGATCGGATGCTGGGCCAGAATTCGGACTACCCTCTCACTAGCCCCTCCGTTTCCATAGGGGTTTTTTATGGAATGCAGGCTAGCTTGGAATTTTTCTGAATATAGCAGACGTATTGCATCACTTATGGAATGCTTTTCCGGCAAGCAATCAATAACACTATCGGCTTTTAGTCGCCCACGTTGCCTATTACCAATATTAACTGTACCTTTATTGAAGCTTGGGGCCTCCATTAAACCACTTGATGAGTTTCCTATCACTCCGTCAACGTGTTGCAATAGTGATAAATAGCGCACCTGACCTAAAGATTTAAATAAATATGCATTCGGATGGTCATCAACGAACCTCTCGAGCATACGGATTAAAATTCGGCTTTCGTTATCAGCATTAGATATAGTAAAAATTAGGCAGGTGTCAGCTAAGATTTTTAGGGCTGATAGCAATTGATGCATTTGATGTGCAGCGGCATTAGCTTCAAGGGTCGTCGGATGAAACGTGACCACTAAATTTTTTTCATTAAGCCTCAAATCTAAAGTCGATTCTAGCTCCTGACGTCCGAGAAGGTTCAGTTTACACACGTTATCTATACCTAAGCCACCAACGTTAAAAACTGTACCGGGCTGCTCACCAAGCTGTATCACGCGATTTAAATATTCAGTATGGGCAACAAAATGAAGATGCGCCATCTTGGTAATTGAATGACGAAAAACATCATCATAAGCACCCTCAGTAACCTCGCCTCCATGCAAGTGTGCTATGGGAATTCTAGAAACTGTAGCAGCTGCAGCCGCGACAAAAATCTCAAAGCGATCACCTAAAACCACAATCCAGTCAGGACTTAACTGATTTAAAGCCTCCCCGAGGCCAATCATGCCCAGTCCCATTGATTTTGACACGCCCATAGAAGTGTCAGAACTTAATATCACCTCAACTTTACGATCAATAGTAAAACCATCGCGCTCAATCTCCCGGAAAGTTAACCCAAATTCAGGAGACAAATGGGTTCCTGTAGCAATAATTTGTAAATCCAGCTCATCATGTTGATGAACTTCCTCTATAACCCAGCGCAGCAATCCGTAATCAGCTCGCGTTCCAGTAATGACGCAAATTTTTCTTTTCATAGCTCAATTAATTCATCAAAAAGAAAATCCCTCGGCGCCTCATGGCCTATGACTTTATCCCAAAGCATCGGGGATATCCCACACCCTGGCCGCTTTACGGCCAAATTCAGGCTTGTAAACATTTCCCCCTTACGAATATGACATGAGGCGACGATCGATTTTCGAGCTATAGCTTTATTTTCCAATTCTCCAGGGCTTGCCTCCTTTACATCACTCCCCATCGCTCTCTCAACGTTTCTAATAGAGCGGACCAATTCCTTTAAACCCTTTGGCTCTAAGCTGGCTTTGTGATCTGGCCCAGGCAAACGACGGTCTAACGTGAAGTGTTTTTCTATTACCGTCGCACCAAGCGCAACGGCAGCAATTGCCACCTCCACCCCTTCGGTGTGATCCGAAAAACCAACTTTAGTCTTGAATCTATGACGAATACTCAACATAGCATTTAAATTTACTTCATTCACGGGGGTCGGATAAATAGTGTTGCAATGTAGGATGGTGAGATCATCTCTTTTCAATCCCCCTTCCGTTAGGACTTCCACTGCTGCTGCTATTTCAACCATGTTAGCCATCCCCGTTGATAATATGGTTGGCTTATTTAGAGCACCAATATGTCGAAGATAATGTAGATTTGTGATTTCGCCAGAGGGGATCTTTAAATACTCAACGCCATATGCGTTCAACAAATCAATACTGTCAATATCGAAACCAGTCGATAAAAACTTAATGCCTCTGGAAGTACAGTGCCGAATTAATACTTCATGAGCAGTTGCCGATAACTCTAGCTCTTGAAGCATATCCAACTGAGAACCCTCTCCAGTCGAAATACTTTGATACTGGGCTTTTTTTGCGTAACTAGTTACTAAGTTAGCCGCATTGAAGGTTTGAAATTTAACAAAATCAGCGCCAGCATCCGCTGCCACGTCAATTAATTTTCTGGCCAAGCCTAAGTCTCCGTTATGGTTAACTCCCGCTTCAGCAATTACCGTCACCTTCATTTCAGCAAATCTCCAACTCTGACTCTCTCACCACTCCACTCTACAATTTTTAAAAATGAATCCTTTGTTTTTACATAAAAAGCCTTTTGCTCTACCGTCAAAATAGCGCCCGGCTTACCTCTATATTTCGGAGCATTCTCTAACCATTCAGCTTTATTAATCTTTATCTCCTCGTCACGTAGAAAGGTTCGGGCTTGAGGACCAGGCAAACTAATAGCTCGAATGAAATTGAAGATATCTCTTGATGATTGCGACCAATTCAGCCGCTCATCCCCGACACCCCTGGCACTGCAGTAGGATCCCAGTGGATGTATTTCCGACTGAGGCCTAGCCTCTACGTTTCCTACCTGCATATCTTTGATGGTTGCATAAAGCGTATCAGCACAGCCGAGATAAGCTTTCTCTAATAAAGTTGCATAAGTATCCTCATCGGTAATGGGCACGGTTATTTGCTTTAAAATATCCCCAGTGTCTATCCCTGCGTCGATGTAATGCACAGTGATTCCAAACTCTTTTTCATCATTAATTAATGCCCAGTTCAGAACATTGCGGCCTCGATAAAAAGGAAGCTTTCCAGCGTGACAATTAATAGTTTTTAATCTAGGAAGGGTAATTAGACGACTCTTAAAAATCTGATTAAAAGACATAGATACGAAAAGATCACACTCATATTTCTTTATCTCCTTGAAAAATATGTCATCGTTGACCTGAGCATGCCGAATGAATGGTATCCCGTGTATAGCGGCGATTTTTCGTAATTTCGGATCAGGGGAATCGAAACGTGCGCATATGAAGGCTACGTCAATAGTAGAATCATGTAACAGTTTATCCAAAGCATTATGGGACCAAGGTCCATCCGCAAAATACCCAATAGCTAGATCAGTCATTATTTAAAGAGACACTGCTAGGAAGATTAATTAATGATTGTTCAAGTCGCTCAGAAACCGGTAGATCCATTTTAGGGCAGGTTTTGTATGGGGCCAATTTCGAAATCAGTCTCCATGCAGGTCGCGTCATAATTCCCAGATTATTCGTTACCGATAAAATCTCATCTCTAACTCGGGAAACGCTTTTATTAATAATAAGCGCCTGGAGCCAATTATTGCTTCTTGAATCTGGAAGTCCCTCGACAAAACCTACATTAGAAATCCGCGAAAACGCAGCCTTATAACGATCAAGTAAGTTCGCTTTGGCAATTAAAAACTCCTCTATTTGTTCAAGTTGTGCACACCCCAAAGCCGCATTAATATTTGGCATTCTGTAGTTGTAACCGATGTCATCATGAATAAATTCCCAGCGATGGGCAACTTTAGCGGTAGTTGTAATGTGCTTTGCTTGATGCGCAAGCTCCCGATTATTTGTTATTAGAGCACCACCGCCGCCGGTAGTTATCGTTTTATTACCGTTAAAGCTATAAACACCCAGCAAGCCAAATGTTCCAGTATGAAATCCAGCATATGTACTTCCTAGCGACTCCGCTGCGTCCTCGACAATAATAAGCTTAAAATCATTAGCAACTGCCATTAAACCCTCAATATCAACTGGATGTCCAAAAGTGTGCATAGGCACTAACGCACGAATAACCTGACCCGTGCTCTTATTGACACATTGGCCGCCACGAATCTCTGAAATTATCTTTAAATAGTCACGCAACGCTTTCGGATCTACCCCTAGTGTGCGCTCCTCGCTATCAACCAAATGAGGCATAGCACCACAGTACGAAACGGCATTAGCTGTGGCTACAAATGTCAGCGAGGGAATCAGCACTTCATCACCCTTTTTAACTCCCGCTAAAAGCAAAGCAACATGAAGTGCGGACGTACCATTTACCGTAGCCACCGCATACCTAGCACCAGTAAAAGATTGCAAATTCGACTCGAAACGATCTACGTACTTACCCACCGATGATACCCAACCAGTATCTAGACAATCCTTAATATAATTCCATTCATTCCCCTCAAAAGTCGGCTCATGCAACTGTACAGGACTACTACCAACTACTTCCTGAATAGCACCAACCACATCACTAACCAACTTTAATTCTAAATCTCGCGGCATCACTTAACGTACGAGTCAGCCTTGTAGAGCTTTAAAACGTCTGGCCTGATGAACCATGCAATAGTTTCTTTGAGCCCCCTATAGAACCCCTCTTTGCCAGAGTACTGAGGACTCCATCCCAAAATATCAAATGCTTTTTTATTTGATGCCCATAGTCTTTCAACCTCACTATTCTCAGGTCTCAAGCGAGCAGCATCGACAACAATATCGATATCCGCGCCCATCAGTTCGGCGATAGTCCGTGCCGTATCCCCGATGGATACCTCAAAATTGCTGCCTATATTGACCACTTCGCCCATACCTAGCGACGAATCTAGCGTCGCTGTGAAAGCGCTAACGGTGTCAGCTACGTAATTAAAGTCACGCGTCGGTCGCACTGCACCCAGCTTAATGGTTCGCAGACCGCTTGCGATCTGCGTGATAATAGTGGGGATCACAGCGCGCGCGGACTGCCGCGGTCCGTAGGTATTGAAAGGTCGCAGAATATGAACCGGTGTTCCAAAAGACGCGAAGAACGACAAAGCGATCTGATCAGCACCAATTTTACTTGCCGAGTATGGCGACTGACCCTGTAGCGGGTGCTCTTCGGTGATAGGCACGAAGCGAGCAGTTCCATAGACCTCACTGGTGGATGTGCAAACAACCTTCGCAACACTGAGATCCCGAGCAGCTTGCAAGACGTTCAGGGTGCCCCTGATATTAGTATCGACATAGGTATCCGGCGAATGATACGAATAAGGAATTCCAATCAGGGCAGCGAGATGGAGAACAGTATCGCAACCTTTCATCGCCGCCCGTACACCGTTAGGGTCCCGTATATCGCCCGAGAACACCTCAAATTTGCCCTTCACTTCTGCGGCGCACTGATCTAACCAGCCCCAAGAATTAAACGAATTATAAAAGGTAAAAGCTCGGACATCATGGCCCGCTCGAACAAGCGATTCTGTTAAATGTGAGCCTATAAAACCATCCGCCCCTGTAATTAAAATTTTTCTCAAGCTAAACCTTTTGAGTTTCAGCGGGTATGGAACGCACCTCCGTCAAGGACCCACCGTCTATCCTCAACACTTTGTCACAATGTCACATTGTACTCAACTGGAGAGTTACGACAACAGCTGTCAACCCCTTGCAACCGACAATAGTGTCCATGACGCTTTGTTGGCGCAGCGAGAGATTTTGAGCATGTCTTGCATATTAATTCAGCCCTTTTCAAGCAGGGCTTGAAAGCAGGAATTCATGTCGCATAAACTGACAGCCAAATCCCTGGCCAAAGTGCGCTGAAACACCTGCGGCGTCTGGCGCAATCAGCGCAAAACCTTGAACTAAGCTCACACATTAAAATCAGCCAACTTTTGAAAAATTTTGTGGTCAGCATGCGAAGATCAAAATAATGTAGGCACGCTACCGCCATAATGTGCATAATGAGCCCGCATCGAAGTTGGGCCTAGTAGGGCGTTTCATCGATATGAGAAGGCTAATTGAATCACCCTTTTGCTAAAATTTCCGTGGCAATTAGGCAACTTCGTCATGAACTTGAGTAACAATTTCCCGAATCACCGCTAGCACGAAATTTACACACACCTGACGCATAATTTAAAACGTACAACCGACAACGTTCAACTGAAACACTTAAACCCTTAGCTTTGGTGGCCAAGGGCGGAATCGAACCACCGACACAAGGATTTTCAGTCCTCTGCTCTACCAACTGAGCTACTTGGCCATAATTAACGACTAAGATTACATACGACGCGTATCACTTTTTAACCGGACAAGAGTCTACATCAAAATTCATGCTTCTGAAACAGACTTCTTGTGATAATCGGTTCTAACCGGATTTTCGGTAGATTCAGCCTCAAGACAATGACATAAGTAAGCAAAAAAAATAGCCAAGCACAATCCGTAAAATGAGATAGTCATCTTCAAGTTAAATACTTGGATTGTTATCGAAGATATAAAGATCGGAACGATAACACCTATAGCCCCCGCTAATGAACTTCGATTAACAAATGTTAGCTTTCTATATCTCCAAAGAAATAGATATAGAGGATAAAAAAACAAACTGACCAAAGTTAAACAGCCGAAGATAAGTCCCTGTCTAACCAATTGGGCCAACAATTCAGAATGGGAGCCTGCCACAGCTTTGATGTCATAGATTTGTCTCGTCAGCATAGGTATCAGCTGCTGGAGATCCTCAAATGAAGGCAGGTCAGAACGATCTCCAAAGCCAAAGAATGGATTTATTTTAATTAACTCTATATCTATAAGGCCCATTATCATCCTGTGACCACTAGACGTATGTTGCGCTGTCGACCATAAAGACTGGTCTTGCAATAAAAATGCAACCACTCCACTGACGGAGGCGTTGGTCCTAAGATAAACAGTATCCGAAAAAAGATATAAAAATATAAGTCCAGAAATTAGCCCGACTATCCCAAAAGCTTGAGCTTTAAGGGAGTATCTAAAGGAATAAATAATATAAGTGGCTAGTAAACAAGCAATTGCCACCCACGCACTTCTGGAGGAGCATTGAAGTGAGACATACGTAACAATAGAAATTAAAACTGCTTTCATTAGGAAGTTGAAGTTAAGCCTAGATGAAAAAAACACTCTATCACTTGAAAAAAGAACGAGCCCAAGCAAAGCTGCGGTGAAACAAGGGAGTGTTATTGGGTCAACAAAATAGGTTGCAGCCCTGTTACCCCAGTAGTAATCGGGGAATATAGTGATGGATAACCACACCCCAAGAATACCGAATATTGAACCATAACCAAGTGATCTTATTATTACAGAACAATTAGTTCGAGACAGGTAAGTATAGACGGCGGCACTTAAGATCATCCTGGCGGGACCATCTAGACTAGAACCAACGATTTCACCCCTTCCCATCTGAGCAAACAATTCGGCAAAAAATGGGGTCAACAAACAAGCTAGCAGCGCCCAAAATTGATTACTGCGATTACGAAAGTATTTCTTGGGGTGTTTAAAAATCGGCCAAAGACAGATAAAAAATAGTAAAAAAAGACTAGTCGTTACCCAACTTTTTATAGTCAACAAAAAAACAGGCGCTAAAAATACAATAACCATAACCCAACTTATCGGGTTACCGGGAAAACTGCTCAGACCTTTTAGCACTTGTTTCACAGACTACTATCGCTCATATATCAAAGAATAAAATCGGGGGCGACACAAAGTCGCCCCAAATAGATCAAGCTCCACTGGCTTCGTTAGTGGCTAGACCCAGCCCCAGCACCGCGAGGCACACGTATATCCTCAACCAGAGCTTGAATGTGCGCCGGAGGAGGAGCAGTGACTTTAGATACAAGCCAAGCGGAACCAAAATTAAGTAGTGCCCCTACAGCACCGAAAGCTTCTGGCTGAATACCAAACAACCAATTTTCTGGCGTATTTGCCAAGTTATTTGTTCCAGGGATGAAGAACCAGCCCTTAAATACAAAGATATACGTTAACGTACTCAGAAGGCCTATCACCATCCCAACAATGGCTCCTTGACTATTCATACGTTTATAAAAAATGCCCATCATTAACGCTGGGAATATCGATGCAGCTGCTAAACCAAATGCTAAAGCGACAACTTGGGCGGCAAACCCAGGGGGATTTAACCCCAGATAACCTGCCACCCCTATTGCAACAGCCATAGAAATTCTGGCGGCCATCAACTCAGTTTTTTCAGAAATATTAGGTGCAAAAACACCCTTCATAAGGTCATGCGAAACTGCGGAAGAAATTGCTAAAAGCAAACCGGCAGCAGTGGACAACGCCGCCGCGAGGCCCCCAGCAACGACTAACGCCACAACCCAATTGGGCAAGTTAGCGATTTCAGGATTTGCAAGCACCATGATGTCTCGATCAACTTTTACAAGTTCATTTCCATTCCAACCATACTCCTTTGCCGTTTCTGCAAAGTCAGCATTTTTATCGTTGTAATACTGAATGCGACCATCGCCATTTTTATCTTCAAACTGAAGCAGGCCTGTGGTCTCCCATTTTTTAAACCATTCTGGCCGCTCCTCGTAAACCAAATTACTTTCCGGCTGACCCGTTTCACCAGGTTGAATAGTATTAATGAGATTAAAAAACGACATCGCACCGACGGCTGGAGCGGTTGTATATAAAATTGCGATGAAAACCAACGCCCAACCCGCGGAAGAGCGAGCATCTTTTACCTTAGGCACCGTGAAGAACCGAACGATTACGTGTGGCAGTCCCGCAGTTCCGATCATTAGTGATAGCGTCAGCGCGATCATATTAAGGGTTGTTCCTTGCTGCAGAGTGTATTCTGCAAATCCGATTTCGACCAATACTTGATCAAGCTTCGCAAGTAATGGGGTTCCGTCCGCTACAGAGCTACCGAGACCTAATTGGGGTAGAGGGTTATCAGTAATCTGCAGTGATATAAATACAGCAGGGACAGTGTAAGCAAAGATTAAAACGACATATTGAGCAATTTGCGTGTAGGTGATCCCCTTCATGCCACCAAGCACAGCATAAAAGAAAACAATCAACATGCCCACTAAAAGACCAGTATCGTAACCAACATCCAAGAATCTTGAAAAGGCAACACCGACACCCTTCATCTGCCCAATGACATAAGTAATTGACGCGACGATCAAACAAATAACAGCAATTATACGAGCAGTCCGTGAGTAGAATCGATCACCGATAAACTCCGGCACCGTAAATTTCCCAAACTTTCTCAGGTACGGGGCTAGGAGCAATGCCAGTAAAACATAGCCTCCGGTCCATCCCATTAGATAGGCTGAGGCGTCATATCCGTTGAACGCTATAAGACCTGCCAATGATATAAATGAAGCGGCGGACATCCAATCGGCCGCCGTCGCCATACCATTTAGTACAGGATTAACGCCTTTCCCCGCCACATAAAATTCGCTGGTACTACCCGCCCGAGCTGCAACTGCAATCCCGATATAAAGAGCGAAAGTAA
>Ga0255755_1000362_pt1 | contig 48023 bp, 13 predicted proteins | sample 011ome_18_FD_179955 | JGI IMG/M metagenome (GOLD analysis project Ga0255755, IMG submission 179955) | Coastal salt marsh microbial communities from the Groves Creek Marsh, Skidaway Island, Georgia - 011501BT metaG (version 2) | ecosystem: Environmental > Aquatic > Marine > Intertidal zone > Salt... | reverse complement strand
ATTAGTGAAAAAAGATGTTATTATTGATAAAAATCTTTATTTAGAAGGTACCTTAAGAGCAAGCAATCTTGAAGTGGTTGGTGATAGAACTATTATAAATACCGAAACTTATCAAACTGAAAATTTATATATTATGAACGATAGTGCAGACGGTGCTTCTATTAAAGTAGAACATCGCGATGCAAATAATCATATATTTGAAGCAAGTAATTTAAGTGATGAATTTGTTATCTTAGATAAAGATGTTAGACTAGGTATTAATAAAGTTCCTGTAGCACAACTTGATGTTAATGGCGATGCTTATATCGAAACTGATTTAATTATCAATAAAGATATTTTTATTAACCGTAATCAAATTGTTGAAGGATCCGCTATTACCAGAGGAGATCAATTAGTACAAGGTAACCAAATTATTAATGGTGATTTAGAAGTTGATAGTAATCAAATTATTAAAAAAGATTTAACTATTTATAGCAATTTATTTGTAAATAATAACCTAACAGTGGATTATAATCAAGTAATAAAAAGAGACTTAACTGTTAATAGTAATTTACATGTTAATAATGACTTAACTGTAGATTATAATCAATTAATTAAACGTGATTTAACTGTTAACAGTAATTTACATGTTAATAATGATTTAACTGTAGATTATAATCAAATTGTAAAACGTGATTTAACTGTTTATAGTAATTTACATATTAATAATGATTTAAAAGTTGATTATAATCAATTGGTTAAACGTGATTTAACTGTTAACAGTAATTTAGTGGTTAATAATGATTTAACTGTAGATAATAATCAAATTGTAAAACGTGATTTATCTGTTTATAGTAATTTACATGTTAATAATGATTTAACTGTAGATTATAATCAATTAGTTAAACGTGATTTAACTGTTAATAGTAATTTACTTGTTAATAATGATTTAACTGTAGATAATAATCAAATTATAAAACGCGACTTAACTGTTTACAGTAATTTACATGTTAATAATGACTTAACTGTAGATTATAATCAAATTGTAAAAAGAGATTTAACTGTTTATAGCAATTTACAAGTTAATAATGACTTAGTAGTTGATTATAATCAATTAGTTAAACGCGATTTAACTGTTAACAGTAACTTATATGTTAATAATAATTTAGTTGTTGATTATAATCAATTAGTAAAACGTGATTTAACTGTTTATAGCAATTTAGTTGTTAATGGTTATCAGGTTCTTAATGGGGATTTATTAGTGAAAAAAGATGTTATTATTGATAAAAATCTTTATTTAGAAGGTACTTTAAGAGCTAGTAATCTAGAAGTTGTTGGTGATAGAACTATTATAAATACCGAAACTTACCAAACTGAAAATTTACATATTATGAATGATAGTGCAGATGGTGCTTCTATTAAGGTAGAACATCGCGATGCAAATAATCACATATTCGAAGCAAGTAATTTTAATGATGTTTTTGTAATTATTGATAAAGATGCTAATCTAGGTATTAAAAAGGTACCTACAACTGCACTTGATGTTGATGGTGATACTATTATTAATGGTAGTTTAACTGTAACAGGAGCACAAACTGCAGGCGGTGATTATAATATCGATGGTACATTAATTGTTAATACAGATGTTTTTATTAATCGTAATCAAATTGTTGAAGGATCCGCTATTACTAGAGGTGACCTATTAGTACAAGGTAACCAAATTATTAATGGTGATTTAGAAGTTGATAGTAATCAAGTTATTAAAAAAGACTTAACTGTTTACAGTAATTTACTTGTTAATAATGACTTAACTGTCGATTATAATCAAGTAGTTAAAAGAGACTTAACTGTTTATAGTAATTTACAAGTTAATAATGACTTAACTGTTGATTATAATCAATTAGTTAAACGCGATTTAACTGTTAATAGTAATTTACTTGTTAATAATGATCTTGTAGTAGATAATAATCAAATTGTAAAACGCGATTTAACTGTTTACAGTAATTTACATGTTAATAATGACTTAACTGTAGATTATAATCAAATTGTAAAACGCGATTTAACTGTAAACAGCAATTTACATGTTAATAATGATCTTGTAGTTGATTATAATCAATTAGTTAAACGTGATTTAACTGTTAATAGTAATTTATTTGTTAATAATGATCTTGTAGTTGATTATAATCAATTAGTTAAACGTGACTTAATTGTTAATAGCAATTTATTTGTTAATAATGATTTAATTGTAGATAATAATCAAATTGTAAAACGTGATTTAACTGTTTACAGCAATTTACATGTTAATAATGATATTGTAGTTGATTATAATCAATTAGTTAAACGTGATTTAACTGTATATAGTAATTTACAAGTCAATAATGACTTAGTAGTTGATTATAATCAATTAGTTAAACGCGATTTAACTGTTAACAGTAACTTATATGTTAATAATAATTTAGTTGTTGATTATAATCAATTAGTAAAACGTGATTTAACTGTTTATAGCAATTTAGTTGTTAATGGTTATCAGGTTCTTAATGGGGATTTATTAGTGAAAAAAGATGTTATTATTGATAAAAATCTTTATTTAGAAGGTACTTTAAGAGCTAGTAATCTAGAAGTTGTTGGTGATAGAACTATTATAAATACCGAAACTTATCAAACTGAAAATTTACATATTATGAATGACAGTGCAGATGGTGCTTCTATTAAGGTAGAACATCGCGATGCAAATAATCATATATTTGAAGCTAGTAACTTAAATAATGAATTTGTTATTTTAGACAAAGATATTAGACTAGGTATTAACAAAGTTCCAGTAGCACAACTTGATGTTAATGGTGATGCTTATATTGAAAGTGATTTAATTGTTAATAAAGATATTTTTATTAATCGCAATCAAATTGTTGAAGGATCTGCTATCACTAGAGGAGATCAATTAGTACAAGGTAATCAAATTATTAATGGTGATTTAGAAGTTGATAGTAATCAACTTGTTAAAAAAGACTTAACTGTTTATAGTAATTTAATTGTAAATAATGACCTAACAGTAGATTATAATCAATTAGTAAAACGCGACTTAACTGTTAATAGTAATTTATATGTTAATAATGATTTAACTGTTGATTATAATCAATTAGTAAAACGTGACTTAACTGTTAATAGTAATTTACTAGTTAATAATGATTTAACTGTAGATAATAATCAAATTGTAAAACGTGATTTAACTGTTTATAGCAATTTACTTGTTAATAATGATTTAACTGTAGATTATAACCAAATAGTTAAACGCGATTTAACTGTTTATAGTAATTTAGTGGTTAATAATGATTTAACTGTTGATAATAATCAAATTATAAAACGCGATTTAACCGTTTATAGTAATTTAGTGGTTAATAATGACTTAGTGGTTGATTATAATCAATTAGTTAAACGCGATTTAACTGTTAACAGCAATTTACTAGTTAATAATGATCTTGTTGTAGATAATAATCAATTAGTTAAACGCGATTTAACTGTTTATAGTAATTTACAAGTTAATAATGATTTAACCGTTGATTATAATCAAATTGTAAAACGCGATTTAACTGTTTATAGTAATTTACAAGTTAATAATGATTTAGTTGTTGATTATAATCAATTAGTTAAACGTGACTTAACTGTTAATAGTAATTTATATGTTAATAATAATTTAGTTGTTGATTATAATCAAATTGTAAAACGCGATTTAACTGTTTATAGTAATTTGGTTGTAAATGGTTATCAGGTTATCGATGGGGATTTATTAGTGAAAAAAGATATTATAGTTGATAAAAATCTTTACTTAGAAGGAACAATAAGAGCTAGTAATCTTGAAATAGTTGGTGATAGAGCAATTGTTAATACTGAAGCCTATCAAACAGAAAATTTACATATTATTAATGATAGTGCAGACGGACCTTCTATTAAAGTTCAACACCGAGATTTATTTAATAATATGTTTGAAACTAGCAATAATAATGATGTATTTGTAATTATTGACAAAGATGCTAATTTTGGTATTAAAAAGGTACCTACTGCTGCTCTAGATGTTGATGGCGATACTATTATAAATGGTAGTTTAACTGTAACTGGAGCACAAACTGCTGGCGGAGACTATAATATTGATGGTACATTAATTGTTAACACGGATGTTTTTATTAATCGTAATCAAATTGTTGAAGGATCTGCTATCACTAGAGGGGATCAATTAGTAGAAGGTAACCAAATTATTAATGGTGATTTAGAAGTTGATAGTAATCAAATTATTAAAAAAGATTTAACTGTTTACAGTAATTTACTTGTTAATAATGACTTAACCGTCGATTATAATCAAATTATAAAACGCGATTTAACCGTTTACAGCAATTTACAAGTTAATAATGACTTAACTGTTGATTATAATCAATTTGTTAAACGCGATTTAACTGTTAACAGTAATTTACTTGTTAATAATGATTTAACTGTAGATAATAATCAAATTGTAAAACGCGATTTAACTGTTTACAGTAATTTACATGTTAATAATGACTTAACTGTAGATTATAATCAAATTGTAAAACGCGATTTAACTATAAACAGCAATTTACATGTTAATAATGATCTTGTAGTTGATTATAATCAATTAGTTAAACGTGATTTAACTGTTAATAGTAATCTATTTGTCAATAATGATCTTGTAGTTGATTATAATCAATTAGTTAAACGTGACTTAACTGTTAATAGCAATTTATTTGTTAATAATGATTTAATTGTAGATAATAATCAAATTGTAAAACGTGATTTAACTGTTTACAGCAATTTACATGTTAATAATGATCTTGTAGTTGATTATAATCAATTAGTTAAACGTGATTTAACTGTATATAGTAATTTACAAGTCAATAATGACTTAGTAGTTGATTATAATCAAGTTGTAAAACGTGATTTAACTGTTAATAGTAACTTATATGTTAATAATAATTTAGTTGTTGATTATAACCAAATTATAAAACGTGACTTAACCATTTATAGCAATTTAGTTGTTAATGGTTATCAGGTTCTTGATGGGGATTTATTAGTGAAAAAAGATGTTATTATTGATAAAAATCTTTATTTAGAAGGCACCTTAAGAGCAAGTAATCTTGAAGTAGTTGGCGATAGAACAATAGTTGATACACAAACTTATCAAACTGAAAATTTATATATTATGAATGATAGTGCAGATGGGGCTTCCATTAAAGTAGAACACCGAGATACAAAAAATCATATATTTGAAGCAAGCAATTTAAGTGACGAATTTGTTATTTTAGATAAAGATGTTAGACTTGGTATTAATAAAGTTCCAGTCGCACAATTTGATGTTAATGGTGACGCTTATATTGAAAGTGATTTAATTGTTAATAAAGATATTTTTATTAATCGTAATCAAATTATCGAAGGTTCAGCTATTACCAGAGGAGATCAATTAGTACAAGGTAACCAAATTATTAATGGTGATTTAGAAGTTGATAGTAATCAAGTTATTAAAAAAGACTTAACTGTTTATAGTAATTTACTTGTAAATAATAACTTAATAGTTGATTATAATCAAATTGTAAAACGTGATTTAACTGTTTATAGCAATTTATACGTTAATAATGATGTTGTAGTTGATTATAATCAATTAGTCAAATGCGATTTAACTGTTAACAGTAATTTACTTGTTAATAATGATTTAACTGTAGATAATAATCAAATTGTAAAACGTGATTTAACTGTTTATAGTAATTTACATGTTAATAATGACTTAACAGTTGATTATAATCAATTAGTTAAACGTGATTTAACTGTTTATAGTAATTTACAAGTCAATAATGATTTAACTGTAGATTATAATCAAATTGTAAAACGTGATTTAACTGTTTATAGTAATTTACAAGTTAACAATGACTTAACAGTTGATTATAATCAATTAGTTAAACGAGACTTAACTGTTAATAGCAATTTATATGTTAATAATAATGTCGTAATTGATAATAATCAATTAGTTAAACGCGACTTAACTGTTTATAGTAATTTACTTGTAAATAATGACTTAACTGTAGATTATAATCAAATTGTAAAACGTGATTTAACTGTTTACAGTAATTTACAAGTTAATAATAATTTAACAGTTGATTATAATCAATTAGTTAAACGCGATTTAACTGTTAATAGTAATTTATATGTTAATAATAATTTAGTTGTTGATTATAATCAAATTGTAAAACGCGATTTAACTGTTTATAGTAATTTAGTTGTGAATGGTTACCAGGTTCTTGATGGTGATCTATTAGTGAAAAAAGATGTTATTATTGATAAAAATCTTTATTTAGAAGGTACTTTAAGAGCAAGTAATCTTGAAATAGTTGGTGAAAGAACTATTATAAATACTGAAACATATCAAACTGAAAATTTACATATTATGAATGATAGTGCAGATGGTGCTTCTATTAAAATACAACACCGTGATATTAATAATAATATATTTGAAGCTAGTAATATTAGTGATCTATTTGTAATTATTGATAAAGATGCTAATGTAGGTATTAAAAAGGTACCTACTGTTGCACTTGATGTTGATGGTGATACTATTATTAATGGTAGTTTAACTGTAACTGGAGCACAAACTGCCGGTGGTGATTATAATATTGATGGTACATTAATTGTTAATACAGATGTTTTTGTTAATCGTAATCAAATTGTTGAAGGATCATCCATTATCAGAGGAGATCAATTAGTACAAGGTAATCAAATTATTAATGGTGATTTAGAAGTTGATAGTAATCAAGTTATTAAAAAAGACTTAACTGTTTATAGTAATTTACTTGTAAATAATGACTTAACTGTAGATTATAATCAAATTGTAAAACGTGATTTAACTGTTTATAGCAATTTACAAGTTAATAATAATTTAACAGTTGATTATAATCAATTAGTTAAACGTGATTTAACTGTTTATAGTAATTTATATGTTAATAATAATTTAATTATAGATAATAATCAAACTATAAAACGCGATTTAACTGTTTATAGTAATTTACTAGTTAATAATGACTTAACTGTTGATTATAATCAAACTGTAAAACGCAATTTAACTGTTTACAGCAATTTATATGTTAATAATGATCTTATAGTTGATTATAATGAATTAGTTAAATGTGATTTAACTGTTAATAGTAATTTATTTGTAAATAATGATCTTGTTGTAGATTATAATCAATTAGTTAAACGTGATTTAACTGTTAACAGCAATTTACTTGTTAATAATGATCTTGTTGTAGATAATAATCAATTAGTTAAACGGGATTTAACTGTTTATAGTAATTTACATGTTAACAATGAATTGACTGTAGATTATAATCAAACTGTAAAACGTGATTTAACTGTTTATAGTAATTTACATGTTAACAATGACTTAGTTGTAGATTATAATCAATTAGTTAAACGTGATTTAACTGTTAATAGTAACTTATATGTTAATAATAATTTAGTTGTTGATTATAATCAAATTATAAAACGTGATTTAACTGTTTATAGCAATTTAGTTGTAAATGGCTATGAAGTTGTTGACGGGGATTTATTAGTTAAAAAAGACGTTATTATTGATAAAAATCTTTATTTAGAAGGTACATTAAGAGCAAGTAATCTTGAAGTTGTTGGTGATAGAACAATAATTGATACACAAACTTATCAAACTGAAAATTTACATATCATGAATGATAGTGCTGACGGTGCTTCTATTAAAGTAGAACACCGTGATACAAATAATCATATATTTGAAGCAAGCAATTTAAGTGACGAATTTGTTATTTTAGATAAAGATGCTAGACTTGGTATTAATAAAGTTCCTGTAGCACAACTTGATGTTAATGGTGATGCTTATATTGAAACTGATTTAATTATTAATAAAGATGTTTTCATTAATCGTAATCAAATTGTTGAAGGTTCTGCTATTACTAGAGGAGATCAATTAGTACAAGGTAATCAAATTATTAATGGTGATTTAGAAATTGATAATAATCAAATTGTTAAAAAAGATTTAATTGTTTATAGTAATTTACTTGTAAATAATGACTTAACAGTAGATTATAATCAAATAGTAAAAAGAGACTTGACAATTTATAGCAATTTATATGTCAATAATGATATTGTAGTTGATTATAATCAATTAGTTAAACGTGATTTAACTGTTAACAGTAATTTATATGTTAATAATGATTTAACTGTTGATAATAATCAAATTGTAAAACGTGATTTAACTGTTTATAGCAATTTATATGTCAATAATGATATTGTAGTTGATTATAATCAATTAGTTAAACGTGATTTAACTGTTTATAGTAATTTATATGTTAATAATGATTTAACTGTTGATAATAATCAAATTGTAAAACGTGATTTAACTGTTTATAGTAATTTATTTGTTAATAACGACTTAACAGTTGATTATAACCAATTAGTTAAACGCGATTTAACTGTTAACAGCAATTTACAAGTTAATAATGATTTAATTGTAGATAATAATCAAATTGTAAAACGCGACTTAACTGTTTATAGTAATTTACACGTAAATAATGATTTAACTGTAGATTATAATCAAGTTGTAAAACGCGATTTAACTGTTTATAGTAATTTATTAGTTAATAATGATTTAATTGTTGATTATAATCAATTAGTTAAACGCGACTTAACTGTTAATAGTAATTTATATGTTAATAATAATTTAGTTGTTGATTATAATCAAATTGTTAAACGCGATTTAACTGTTTATAGCAATTTGGTTGTAAATGGTTATCAGGTTCTTGATGGTGATCTTTTAGTGAAAAAAGATATTATAGTTGATAAAAATCTTTACTTAGAAGGAACAATAAGAGCTAGTAATCTTGAAATAGTTGGTGATAGAGCAATCGTAAATACTGAAGCCTATCAAACAGAAAATTTACATATTATAAATGATAGTGCCGATGGTCCATCTATTAAAATCCAGCATCGTGATGTATTTAATAATATGTTTGAAACTAGTAATAATAGTGATATATTTGTAATTATTGATAAAGATGCTAATTTAGGTATTAAAAAAGTACCTACTGTTGCACTTGATGTTGATGGTGATACAATTATAAATGGTAGTTTAACTGTAACCGGAGCACAAACAGCAGGCGGAGACTATAATATAGATGGTACTTTAGTAGTAAATAATGATGTTTTTATTAATCGTAATCAAATCGTTGAAGGATCGGTTATTACTAGAGGAGATCAATTAGTCCAAGGTAATCAAATTATTAATGGTGATTTAGAAGTTGATAGTAATCAAATTGTTAAAAAAGACTTAACAGTTTATAGCAATTTACAAGTTAATAATGACTTAACTGTAGATTATAATCAAATTGTAAAACGCGATTTAACTGTTTACAGCAATTTATTAGTTAATAATGATTTAACCGTCGATAATAATCAAATTGTAAAACGTGATTTAACTGTTAACAGCAATTTATTTGTTAATAATGATTTAACAGTTGATTACAATCAATTAGTTAAACGTGATTTAACTGTTTATAGCAATTTACAAGTTAATAATGATTTAACTGTAGATTATAATCAATTAGTTAAACGTGATTTAACTGTTTATAGTAATTTATACGTTAATAATGATCTTGTAGTTGATTATAATCAATTAGTTAAACGTGATTTAACTGTCAACAGTAATTTACAAGTTAATAATGACTTAGTTGTTGATTATAATCAATTAGTTAAACGTGACTTAACTGTTAATAGCAATTTACAAGTTAATAATGATTTAACTGTCGATAATAATCAAATTGTAAAACGTGATTTAACTGTTAACAGTAATTTATATGTTAATAATGATTTAACTGTAGATTATAATCAAATTATAAAACGAGATTTAACTGTGTATAGTAATTTATTAGTGAATAATGACTTAGTAGTTGATTATAATCAATTAGTTAAACGTGATTTAACTGTTAATAGTAACTTATATGTTAATAATAATTTAGTTGTTGATTACAATCAAATAGTAAAACGTGATTTAACTGTTTATAGCAATTTGGTTGTAAATGGTTATCAGGTTCTTGATGGTGATCTTTTAGTGAAAAAAGATGTTATTATTGATAAAAATCTTTATTTAGAAGGTACCTTAAGAGCAAGTAATCTTGAAGTTATTGGTGATAGAACAATAGTTGATACACAAACTTATAAAACTGAAAATTTACATATTATGAATGATAGTGCTGACGGTGCTTCTATTAAAGTAGAACATCGTGATACAAATAATAATATATTTGAAGCAAGCAATTTAAGTGACGAATTTGTTATTTTAGATAAAGATCTTCGTTTTGGTATTAATAAAGTTCCTGTAGCACAACTTGATGTTAATGGCGATGCTTATATGGAAAGTGATTTAATTGTTAATAAAGATATTTTTATTAATCGCAATCAAATTATTGAAGGTTCATCCATTATCAGAGGAGATCAATTAGTCCAGGGTAATCAAATTATTAATGGTGATTTAGAACTCGATAGTAATCAAGTTATTAAAAAAGATTTAACTGTTTATAGTAATTTATATGTTAATAATAACTTAACTGTAGATTATAATCAATTGGTTAAACGTGACTTAATCGTTAATAGTAATTTATATGTTAACAATGATTTAATTGTTGATTATAATCATATTGTTAAACGTGATTTAACTGTTTATAGCAATTTACAAGTTAACAATGATTTAACTATTGACAATAATCAAATTGTAAAACGCGATTTAACTGTTTATAGCAATTTACTTGTTAATAATGATTTAACAGTTGATTATAACCAAATTGTAAAACGCGATTTAACTGTTTATAGTAATTTATATGTTAATAATGATTTAACTGTTGATAATAATCAAATTATAAAACGTGATTTAACCATTTACAGTAATTTATATGTCAATAATGATTTAACAGTTGATTATAATCAATTAGTTAAACGTGACTTAACCGTTAATAGCAATTTACAAGTTAATAATGATTTAATTGTAGATAATAATCAAATTGTAAAACGTGACTTAACTGTATATAGTAATTTACATGTTAATAATGATTTAACTGTTGATTATAATCAAATTGTAAAACGTGATTTAACTGTTTATAGTAATTTACATGTTAATAATGATTTAACTGTTGATTATAATCAATTAATTAAACGCGACTTAACTGTAAATAGTAATTTATATGTTAATAATAATTTAGTTGTTGATTATAATCAAATTGTTAAACGCGATTTAAGTGTTTATAGCAATTTGGTTGTAAATGGTTATCAGGTTATTGATGGTGATCTTTTAGTGAAAAAAGATATTATAGTTGATAAAAATCTTTACTTAGAAGGAACAATAAGAGCTAGTAATCTTGAAATAGTTGGCGATAGAGCAATTGTAAATACTGAAGCCTATCAAACAGAAAATTTACATATTATGAATGATAGTGCAGACGGACCTTCTATTAAAATCCAGCATCGCGATGTATTTAATAATATGTTTGAAACTAGTAATAATAGTGATGTATTTGTAATTATTGACAAAGATGCTAATTTAGGTATTAAAAAAGTACCCACTGCTGCACTTGATGTTGATGGTGATACAATTATAAATGGTAGTTTAACTGTAACAGGAGCACAAACAGCAGGTGGAGACTATAATATTGAAGGAACACTTGTTGTAAATGAAGACGTTTTTATTAATCGTAACCAAATTGTTGAAGGTTCTTTTATAACTAGAGGTGACGTATTGGTTCAAGGCAATCAAATTATTAATGGTGATTTGGAAGTTGATAGTAATCAAGTTATCAAAAAAGACTTAACAGTTTATAGTAATTTATTGGTTAATAATGACTTAACTGTAGATTATAACCAAATTGTAAAACGCGATTTAACCGTTTACAGCAATTTACAAGTTAATAATGACTTAACAGTTGATTATAATCAATTAGTTAAACGTGATTTAACTGTTTATAGCAATTTACTAGTTAATAATGACTTAGTAGTCGATAATAATCAAATTGTAAAACGCAATTTAACTGTTTATAGTAATTTACAAGTTAATAATGATCTAGTAGTTGATTATAATCAATTAGTTAAACGCGACTTAACTGTTAATAGTAATTTATATGTTAATAATCATTTAATTGTTGATTATAATCAAATTGTAAAACGTGATTTAAGTGTTTACAGCAATTTATATGTCAATAATGATCTAGTAGTTGATTATAATCAATTAGTTAAACGCGATTTAACTGTTAATAGTAATTTAATAGTTCATAATGATCTTGTTGTAGATAATAATCAAATTGTAAAACGTGATTTAACTATTTACAGTAATTTAATAGTTAATAATGATTTAACTGTTGATTATAATCAAATTGTAAAACGAGATTTAACTGTTTATAGTAATTTAATAGTTAATAATGATTTAACTGTTGATTATAATCAAATTGTAAAACGTGACTTAACTGTTAATAGTAATTTATATGTTAATAATAATTTAGTTGTTGATTATAATCAAATTATAAAACGCGATTTAACTGTTTATAGTAATTTGGTTGTAAATGGTTATGAAGTTGTTGATGGCGATTTATTAGTTAAAAAAGATATTATTGTTGATAAAAATATTTATTTAGAAGGTACTTTAAGAGCAAGTAATCTTGAACTAATTGGTGATAGAACAATAATTGATACACAAACTTATCAAACTGAAAATTTATATATTATGAATGATAGTGCGGATGGTCCATCAATTAAAGTAGAACATCGCGATACTGTTAATAATATAGTTGAAATAATTAATGGTTCAAAACAATTTATTATTGATTCAGATGCTAATATAGGTCTTAATAAAACTCCAAGTGCAAATGTTGCACTTGATGTAAATGGTAATATTGAATTTAATGGTACAATTAATGATATTACTACAACTGAACTAAATTATTTAGATGGAACAACTAAAAATATTGAAACCAATTTTACAATTACATCTAATCATATTGGTCTATTAGATGATAATACTTCTAATTATATTAAATTAAATGAAGAAGAAATTGTTAGAACATCTAATTTAATTGGTGATTTAGATCATAATACATCTAATTATATTAAATTAAATGAAGAAGAAATTGTTAGAACATCTAATTTAATTAGTGATTTAGATGATAATACTTCTAATTATATTAAATTAAATGAAGCCGAAATTGTTAGATCTTCTAATTTAATTAGTCAATTAGATGATAATACTTCCAATTATATTAAATTAAATGAAGCCGAAATTGTTAGATCTTCTAATTTAATTAGTCTTTTAGATGATAATACATCCAATTATATTAAATTAAATGAAGCAGAAATTGTTAGAACATCTAATTTAATTAGTCAATTAGATGATAATACTTCCAATTATATTAAATTAAATGAAGCAGAAATTGTTAGAACATCTAATTTAATTGCTGATTTAGATGATAATACTTCTAATTATATTAAATTAAATGAAGCAGAAATTGTTAGAACATCTAATTTAATTAGTCAATTAGATGATAATACTTCCAATTATATTAAATTAAATGAAGCAGAAATTGTTAGATCATCTAATTTAATTAGTCAATTAGATGATAATACTTCCAATTATATTAAATTAAATGAAGCCGAAATTGTTAGAACATCTAATTTAATTGGTGATTTAGACGATAATACTTCTAATTATATTAAATTAAATGAAGTAGAAATTCTTAGAACATCTAATTTAATTGCTGATTTAGATGATAATACTTCGAACTATTTTAGACTAAATGAAATTGATATTAAGAATACTTCTAATCATATTGGTAGTATAGATATTAGTACATCTAATTATTTTAGAAATAATCAATATTGGGTTAGTTCACTTATAACAACGGTATCGATATTAAATAGTGATTCTTCTAATTATTTTGATTTAAATGAAGTAGAAATTGTTAGATCATCTAACTTAATTAGTCTATTAGATAATAATACTTCTAACTATTTCAGACAAAGTGAAGCAGAAATTGTTAGATCTTCTAATTTAATTAGTCAATTAGATGATAATACTTCTAATTATTTTAGACAAAATGAAGCAGAAATTATTAGATCTTCTAACTTAATTAGTCTATTAGATGATAACACTTCCAATTATTTTAGACTAAATGAAGAAACTATTTCTACATTGGAAAGTGGGGCTTCAAATTATGTTAGAGATGTTAATATTAATATTTCTAATTATATTCTTGATATCGAATCTAAAACTTCTAATATTGAAATTATTGAATCAGGCAATATTAAACTAAATAGTGATTTAACTATTACTGGTGAATTAACTGTAACTGATCTAAATGTAACTGGTTCTACAACTCAAATTAGTACTACAACTTATGAAACTGAAAATTTACAAATTAGTAATAATCAAGGTGATGGACCTTCATTAAAAATAGATCATAAAAACGATGATGACGATATTATGCAAATTTATAATGATACTACCAAATTATTTACTATTGATCCAAGTGGCAATGTGGGTATATTTACTAATGATCCAAGTATTGAATTAGATATAACTGGTGGTATTAAATTTACTACAACTATTAATAATATTAGTACTACAGAATTAAATTATTTAGACGGCACTACACAAAATATTGAAACAAATTTTACAGTTACATCTAATCACATTGGTCTATTTGACGATAATACTTCTAATTACTTTAGACTAAACGAAGCAGAAATTGTTAGATCATCTAACTTAATTAGTCAATTAGATGATAATACTTCTAATTATTTTAGAGAAAGTGAAGTAGAAATTATTAGATCTTCGAACTTAATTAGTCAATTAGATGATAATACTTCTAATTATTTTAGACTAAATGAAGCAGAAATTGTTAGATCTTCTAATTTAATCAGCGAATTGGATGATAATACTTCTAACTATTTTAGAGAAAGTGAAGCAGAAATTATTAGATCTTCTAACTTAATTAGTCAATTAGATGATAATACTTCTAACTATTTCAGAGAAAGTGAAGCAGAAATTATTAGATCTTCTAACTTAATTAGTTTATTAGATGATAATACTTCTAATTACATTAAATTAAATGAAGCAGAAATTGTTAGATCTTCTAATTTAATTAGTCAATTAGATGATAATACATCTAATTATTTTAGACAAAATGAAGCAGAAATTGTAAGAACATCTAATTATCTAAAATTAAGTGAAACAAAAGTTAACGATTTAGTAAGTACAGTTTCTACTCTTGAGGATAATTCATCTAATTATATACGCGATGTGAATAATAATACATCTAACTATTTTGATGATAATGAAGCAGAAATAGTTAGATCATCTAATTTAATTAGTCAATTAGATGATAATACTTCTAATTATTTCATACAAAATGAAGCTGAAATTATTAGATCTTCTAATTTAATTAGCCAATTAGACGATAATACTTCTAATTATTTTAGATCGAATGAAACAGAAATTATTAATACATCTAATTATATTTCTGATGTATTAACATCTGTAATTAATAATGATAGTTACACTTCTAATTATATCTCTTTAAATGAAGCGGAAATTGTTAGATCATCTAACTTAATTAGTCTATTAGATGATAATACATCTAATTATTTTAGACAAAATGAGGAAGAAATAATTAGATCATCTAATTTAATTAGTCAGTTAGATGATAATACTTCTAATTATATTAATAAAATTGAAAATAAAACTAAATCTTTAGAATTAATTGAATCTGATACTAATCTTAAATTAAATTGTGATTTAATTATTTCTGGTTCATTAGAAGTTACAGGAAATAGTATTAATTTTACATCAGCTAGTTATCAAACAGAAGATTTAGAAATAGTTACTAATGCAAATTCTGATTCACATTCATTGTCTATAACACATGGTGCAAATAATTATAATATAATTAATGCTACTAATGATTCTGGTGATGTATTTGTAATTGATAAAGATATAAATGTGGGTATTAAAGTAGAAAATCCAACTGTAGAATTAGATATACTTGGTGGTATTAAATTTACTACAAATATAAATGATATTAGTTCAACGGAATTAAATTATTTAGATGGAACTACTCAAAATATTGAAACTAATTTCACTGTTACATCTAATCATATTAGTATTTTAGATGATAGTACATCTAACTATTTCAGATTAAATGAAGCCGAAATTTTTAGATCTTCTAATTTAATTAGTCAATTAGATGATAATACTTCTAATTATTTTAGAGAAAGTGAAGCAGAAATTGTTAGATCATCTAATTTAATTAGTCAATTAGATGATAATACTTCTAATTATTTCAGAGAAAGTGAAGCAGAAATTGTTAGATCTTCTAATTTAATTAGTCTATTAGATGATAATACTTCTAACTATTTTAGACAAAATGAAGCTGAAATAGTGAGAACATCTAATTATTTAAAATTAAGTGAAAGTAAAGTTGATAATTTAGTAACTACAGTTTCTACTCTTGAGGATAATTCATCTAATTATATACGTGATGTAAATATTAATACATCTAACTATTTTGATGATAATGAACTTAATATTTATAATACATCAAATCATATATTAGCAATTGATACTAAATTAATTACGGATACTAGTGCATTGGATACTAGAGTATCAACAAATGAAACTGATATTACAAATACATCAAATCATATATTAGCAATTGATACTAAATTAATTACTGATACTAGTGCATTGGATACTAGAGTATCAACAAATGAAACTGATATTACAAATACATCAAATCATATATTAGCAATTGATACTAAATTCATTACTGATATTAGTGCATTGGATACCAGAGTATCAACAAATGAAACTGATATTACAAATACATCAAATCATATATTAGCGATTGATACCAAATTTATTACAGATGTTAGTGCTTTAGATAGTAGAATAACTGCTAATGAAACTGATATTAGTTCATTAGATACAAGAGTAACGGCAAATGATACTGATATTACTGCTTTAGATACTAGAATAACTGGTAATGATACTGATATAACTACTTTAGATAGTAGAGTATCTGCTAATGAAACTAATATTACAAATACATCGAATCACATATTAGCTATTGATACTAAATTCATTACTGATATTACTTCATTAGATACTAGAATAACTGGTAATGATACTGATATTAGTGCTTTAGATACGAGAATAACTGCTAATGATACTGATATATCTGCTTTAGATAGTAGAGTATTAACTAATGAAACTGATATTACAAATACATCTAATTATGTTCTTAATATTGAATCTAAAACTTCTAATATAGAAATTGTTAATTCTGGAAATATTAAACTAAATAGTGATTTAACTATTACTGGTGAATTAACTGTAACTGATTTAAAAGTTACTGGTTCTTCTACTGAAATTAATACTACAACTTATCAAACTGAAAATTTACAAATTAATAATAATCAAGGCGATGGACCTTCATTAAAAATAGATCATAAAAATGATGATGACGATATTATGCAAATTTATAATAATAGTACCAAATTATTTACTATCGATCCAAGTGGTAATATTGGTATATTTACTGATGATCCAAGTATTGAATTAGATATAACTGGTGGTATTAAATTTACTACAACTATTAATAATATTACTACTACAGAATTAAATTATTTAGACGGTACTACACAAAACATTGAAACCAATTTTACAGTTACATCTAATCAAATTGGTCTATTTGACGATAATACTTCTAATTACTTTAGACTAAATGAAGCAGAAATTGTTAGATCTTCTAACTTAATTAGTCAATTAGACGATAATACTTCTAACTATTTCAGACAAAATGAAGCTGAAATTGTTAGATCATCGAACTTAATTAGTTTATTAGACGACAATACTTCTAATTACTTTAAACTAAATGAAGCCGAAATTGTTAGATCTTCTAATTTAATAAGTCAATTAGACGACAATACTTCTAATTATTTTAGACAGAATGAAGCCGAAATTGTTAGATCTTCTAATTTAATAAGTCAATTAGATGACAACACTTCTAACTATTTTAGACAAAATGAAGCAGAAATTGTAAGAACATCTAATTATCTAAAATTAAGTGAAACTAAAGTTAATGATTTAGAAAATATAGTTTCTACTCTTGATGATAATTCATCTAATTATATACGTGATGTAAATATTAATACATCTAACTATTTTGATGATAATGAAGCAGAAATTGTTAGATCTTCTAATTTAATTAGTCAATTAGATGATAATACTTCTAATTATATTAAATTAAATGAAGCAGAAATTGTTAGATCTTCTAACTTAATTAGTCTATTAGATGATAATACTTCTAACTATTTCAAACTAAATGAATCAGAAATTGTTAGATCGTCTAACTTAATTAGTCTATTAGATGATAATACTTCTAACTATTTCAGACAAAGTGAAGCGGAAATTGTTAGATCTTCTAATTTAATAAGTCAATTAGATGATAATACTTCTAATTATATTAAATTAAATGAAGCAGAAATTGTAAGAACATCTAATTATCTAAAATTAAGTGAAACTAAAGTTAATGATTTAGAAAATACAGTTTCTACTCTTAAGGATAATTCATCTAATTATATACGTGATGTAAATATCAATACATCTAACTATTTTGATGACAATGAAGCTGAAATTGTTAGATCTTCTAACTTAATTAGTCTATTAGATGATAATACTTCTAACTATTTCAGACTAAATGAATCTGAAATTGTTAGATCTTCGAACTTAATTAGTCTATTAGATGATAATACTTCTAACTATTTCAGACAAAGTGAAGCGGAAATTGTTAGATCTTCTAATTTAATTAGTCAATTAGATGATAATACTTCTAATTATATTAAATTAAATGAAGCAGAAATTGTTAGAACATCTAATTTAATTGGTGATTTAGATGATAATACTTCAAACTATTTTAGACTAAATGAAGAAACTATTTCTATATTGGAAAGTGGTGCTTCAAATTATGTTAGAGATGTTAATATTAATATTTCTAATTACATCTTTGATATCGAATCTAAAACTTCTAATATAGAAATTGTTAATTCTGGAAATATTAAACTAAATAGTGATTTAACTATTACTGGTGAATTAACTGTAACTGATCTAAATGTAACTGGTTCTACAACTCAAATTAGTACTACAACTTATGAAACTGAAAATTTACAAATTAGTAATAATCAAGGTGATGGACCTTCATTAAAAATAGATCATAAAAACGATGATGACGATATTATGCAAATTTATAATGATACTACCAAATTATTTACTATTGATCCAAGTGGCAATGTGGGTATATTTACTAATGATCCAAGTATTGAATTAGATATAACTGGTGGTATTAAATTTACTACAACTATTAATAATATTAGTACTACAGAATTAAATTATTTAGACGGCACTACACAAAATATTGAAACAAATTTTACAGTTACATCTAATCACATTGGTCTATTTGACGATAATACTTCTAATTACTTTAGACTAAACGAAGCAGAAATTGTTAGATCATCTAACTTAATTAGTCAATTAGATGATAATACTTCTAATTATTTTAGAGAAAGTGAAGTAGAAATTATTAGATCTTCGAACTTAATTAGTCAATTAGATGATAATACTTCTAATTATTTTAGACTAAATGAAGCAGAAATTGTTAGATCTTCTAATTTAATCAGCGAATTGGATGATAATACTTCTAACTATTTTAGAGAAAGTGAAGCAGAAATTATTAGATCTTCTAACTTAATTAGTCAATTAGATGATAATACTTCTAACTATTTCAGAGAAAGTGAAGCAGAAATTATTAGATCTTCTAACTTAATTAGTTTATTAGATGATAATACTTCTAATTACATTAAATTAAATGAAGCAGAAATTGTTAGATCTTCTAATTTAATTAGTCAATTAGATGATAATACATCTAATTATTTTAGACAAAATGAAGCAGAAATTGTAAGAACATCTAATTATCTAAAATTAAGTGAAACAAAAGTTAACGATTTAGTAAGTACAGTTTCTACTCTTGAGGATAATTCATCTAATTATATACGCGATGTGAATAATAATACATCTAACTATTTTGATGATAATGAAGCAGAAATAGTTAGATCATCTAATTTAATTAGTCAATTAGATGATAATACTTCTAATTATTTCATACAAAATGAAGCTGAAATTATTAGATCTTCTAATTTAATTAGCCAATTAGACGATAATACTTCTAATTATTTTAGATCGAATGAAACAGAAATTATTAATACATCTAATTATATTTCTGATGTATTAACATCTGTAATTAATAATGATAGTTACACTTCTAATTATATCTCTTTAAATGAAGCGGAAATTGTTAGATCATCTAACTTAATTAGTCTATTAGATGATAATACATCTAATTATTTTAGACAAAATGAGGAAGAAATAATTAGATCATCTAATTTAATTAGTCAGTTAGATGATAATACTTCTAATTATATTAATAAAATTGAAAATAAAACTAAATCTTTAGAATTAATTGAATCTGATACTAATCTTAAATTAAATTGTGATTTAATTATTTCTGGTTCATTAGAAGTTACAGGAAATAGTATTAATTTTACATCAGCTAGTTATCAAACAGAAGATTTAGAAATAGTTACTAATGCAAATTCTGATTCACATTCATTGTCTATAACACATGGTGCAAATAATTATAATATAATTAATGCTACTAATGATTCTGGTGATGTATTTGTAATTGATAAAGATATAAATGTGGGTATTAAAGTAGAAAATCCAACTGTAGAATTAGATATACTTGGTGGTATTAAATTTACTACAAATATAAATGATATTAGTTCAACGGAATTAAATTATTTAGATGGAACTACTCAAAATATTGAAACTAATTTCACTGTTACATCTAATCATATTAGTATTTTAGATGATAGTACATCTAACTATTTCAGATTAAATGAAGCCGAAATTTTTAGATCTTCTAATTTAATTAGTCAATTAGATGATAATACTTCTAATTATTTTAGAGAAAGTGAAGCAGAAATTGTTAGATCATCTAATTTAATTAGTCAATTAGATGATAATACTTCTAATTATTTCAGAGAAAGTGAAGCAGAAATTGTTAGATCTTCTAATTTAATTAGTCTATTAGATGATAATACTTCTAACTATTTTAGACAAAATGAAGCTGAAATAGTGAGAACATCTAATTATTTAAAATTAAGTGAAAGTAAAGTTGATAATTTAGTAACTACAGTTTCTACTCTTGAGGATAATTCATCTAATTATATACGTGATGTAAATATTAATACATCTAACTATTTTGATGATAATGAACTTAATATTTATAATACATCAAATCATATATTAGCAATTGATACTAAATTAATTACGGATACTAGTGCATTGGATACTAGAGTATCAACAAATGAAACTGATATTACAAATACATCAAATCATATATTAGCAATTGATACTAAATTAATTACTGATACTAGTGCATTGGATACTAGAGTATCAACAAATGAAACTGATATTACAAATACATCAAATCATATATTAGCAATTGATACTAAATTCATTACTGATATTAGTGCATTGGATACCAGAGTATCAACAAATGAAACTGATATTACAAATACATCAAATCATATATTAGCGATTGATACCAAATTTATTACAGATGTTAGTGCTTTAGATAGTAGAATAACTGCTAATGAAACTGATATTAGTTCATTAGATACAAGAGTAACGGCAAATGATACTGATATTACTGCTTTAGATACTAGAATAACTGGTAATGATACTGATATAACTACTTTAGATAGTAGAGTATCTGCTAATGAAACTAATATTACAAATACATCGAATCACATATTAGCTATTGATACTAAATTCATTACTGATATTACTTCATTAGATACTAGAATAACTGGTAATGATACTGATATTAGTGCTTTAGATACGAGAATAACTGCTAATGATACTGATATATCTGCTTTAGATAGTAGAGTATTAACTAATGAAACTGATATTACAAATACATCTAATTATGTTCTTAATATTGAATCTAAAACTTCTAATATAGAAATTGTTAATTCTGGAAATATTAAACTAAATAGTGATTTAACTATTACTGGTGAATTAACTGTAACTGATTTAAAAGTTACTGGTTCTTCTACTGAAATTAATACTACAACTTATCAAACTGAAAATTTACAAATTAATAATAATCAAGGCGATGGACCTTCATTAAAAATAGATCATAAAAACGATGATGACGATATTATTCAAATATTTAATGATAGTACTAGATTATTTACGATTGATCCAAGTGGCAATGTTGGTATTTTTAATAGTGATCCACAATATACATTAGATGTAACAGGTAATATTAATTTTACAGGTAATTTAACACAAGGAGGTAGTGCATTTACACCATATACAGACATTGATGTTTTAACTGTATTAAGTACTAAAGGTGGTACAGGTATAACTTGGAATACAGCAACAAATAAATTTGATTCTGATATTACACAATATCAAGATTCTGATGTTACATCATTATTAAATAGTGGAATTAGTGGTGGATTAATAGTTAATAGCGGAGATGTAAAAGTTACAGACAGAATAGGCATTGGTACATCAACACCTGACTCTAGTTCAAAATTACATATATATGATACAAGTGATTTGTTTAAAGTTTCAAATACCGCAATAACAACTTATAAAGATATATTACCAGCAACAGATGATGCAATTGATCTTGGTTCTGCCGATAAAAAATTTAGAGATATTTATGTTGGTGATAATTCATTATGGGTTGGCGATAAACACAAGATAGTTATTTCAGATGGTAAAATGAAATTCAGAAAAAGAAAAACAGATTATATACCTGATATAATTATTTCATCTGGTGGATCTGGCGTTGAAGCAATGAATTATTCTGGAGTACAAAATGCAAATGATATGAAATTGCACCACTGGTTAACTTATTTACGAACCTTACCAAGTGCACCTACCAAACCCACTGTTACTGATTTATTTAGAGATACTACTGACGATTATGATGAAGAAATAGCAACTGATGTATGGTTACATCAAACTGCAAATAATAATATATATTTAGGTACAAATTATACGAATGTTGGTATTGGTAATACAAATCCACAATATACATTAGATGTAATTGGTAATATTAATTTTACTGGTAATTTAACACAAGGAGGTACTGCATTTACATCATATACTGACAGTGATGTTTTAACTGTATTAACAACTAAAGGTGGTACTGGTATAACTTGGAATACAGGAACAAATAAATTTGATTGTGATATTACTCAATATACTGATTCAGATGTTACATCATTATTAAATAGTGGAATTAGTGGTGGATTAAATGTTACCGGTGAAGTAATAGTTGATGGTGGTGTTGGTGTAAATAGTTCAGGTGTATTACATGTTAGACAAAAAGGTGATACTAATGAAGATGGTATTGCATTAACATCTAGTTTTGCAACATCACATAGAATATGGAAAGATGGAAATGGAACATTATCTATAGGCCCAACAACATCTACCGATACTCATCAATTAAGACAAGATGTCAATGGTAATGTTGGTATTGGTGCATCAATTAATACAAATTATAAATTAAATATAGGTGGTAATGTTAATTTCAGTGGCAATTTAACAAAAAATGGAAATCCATTCACATCATATACAGATTCTGATGTAACATCATTATTAACATCTGGTGTAAGTGACATAACCTTTACAAATAGTATAAATAATATATCAGCAACAGAATTTAATTATTTAGATGGAACAACACAAAATATTAATACGAATTTTACAAATACATCAAATCATATTGATTTAATAGATAGTAAATTTAATAATATTGATATACTAGAGGGTAATACTTCAAATTATATTAATAATATTGAAAGTAAAACTTCAAATATTGAAATATTATCTGATGGAAATATCAAATTTAATAGTGATTTAGAAGTATCTGGACTAGTAACCTTAAATAATTTAACTTTAAATGATGAATTAATTGTAAAAGGTCATATTATAACAGATAGACTTACAATATTAGATATTGATAATGAAAATAATATTTCATCTGTTTCATCTGGAAATAGTGGAGATTTAAAATCATTTATTGGTACATATCAATATGGTGCTAATTATAAAGAAAATTTAGATTGTAGTATATATACAGTATCATCTATTGTATCATTTACAAAAATATATTTAAATAATTTTACTTCATCTAATAATAATACTATTCATAAAGGTGATACTATATTATTAGAATATAGCGGAGGAACAATTTATAGAAAAGCATTTGAAGTAAATTATACAAATAATTATATAACTTTATATAATGATCTTGAAACCGATGTAGATACAAATATTACAGTATCATATACAACAATAAGAAAATCGAATTATTCATTATTATTTAATGATAATGGTACATATGATAATTCTTCTTCACATGTAGTAAATAATACTTCAACAGTATTTACAGTACCATCTAATAGAATTTATAATTTCAATATGAATATTAATTATGATTTAACACATGGTACAGATTTCTGTAAATTATATGTTAAAATAAAAAATAATTCAGTTGAAGAATATATTAGAAGATTTAGTTTACAACCAATTACAATGATAAATAATAATTCTACTGCATCATTAAATGCATCTTTTAAAATAAAACTACAAAAAGATGATACGATAACATTTGAAACAAATTATAAATTAATAGAAGGTTATTTAGATATTAGCGGATTTTAAAAAAATATAATTCCAATAATTAGTATTATATATTAATATTAATGGATCATATTTATAATTTTAGTTTAACTAAACTATCATTTAAAAAATCAAAAAAAAAATCAATGGATAAATATTCTAAAAGAGAATTAATATCAGAAATGATTTCAACAAAAAGTTATTTATCTAATTATAGAAATAAAATTATAAATTCTTTTATATTATTTGGATGTTGGAATCATATTGATTGTTCTTCTAAAAATTCTAAATTTACACCTATATATAGAGATATAATTATTAAACAAGCAAAAAAAGAACCTGAAAAATTATTTATTATTGCTGGTGATAATTGGTATTCGCAAAATTATGTTTATAATAATACTTCGTATAAATATTATCCATTTACAACATTAACATCTGGATATTCATTATTATTAAATAATTCAAAAAAAGAATATGATATTATATTGGGCAATCATGATGAAAATAATGATAATAATATAAATAGTGATTCTATACATTTAAAAAAAGATTGTATGTTAAAAGTACAAAAATATGTTATTCAAAATATAGCAAAAAAAAATCCTATATATAAACTACCTTCTTTGGAAGAATTACAAAATATATCTATTGATAATATGTGTATTGATAATATTAATATGTTAACATGTATTGAAAAACCACTTATTAAAGAATTATCAAAAGATGTTTATGTTTTTTATATAAATACTAATTTATTTGATAATTATACTTATAAAAAAAAGAGCATTAATACAAATAATATTTCTATAAATTATATGTTATCATATATTACTTATATTACTAAGGTATTAAAAATATTTAAACCCAAATTATTATTTGTTACCGGACACAATCCATTAATTGCATATAGAAAAAAAACATATCATAAATTAAATAAAATTTATGATGATGAAGTTGGTGGTGGTTCACATATTATGAAAATATTAATTAATGAATTAAATAAATATAAAACAATATATTTATGTGCCGATATTCATAATTTTAATATTGCATTATTAAATAAGAATTTAGGAACTGTTATTTCTGGTACAGGCGGTGGATCACCTGATATTGAAAATATAGAAGGGAAAATCGATAATATATTATTATCTCCAAATGATGATATATTTAATATATCAGATCATTATATATATAATGCATATGGATACACTAAAATCAAATATGATAAAAATTATAATGTTTATGTAACATATAAACAGTTATTTAATGCAAATAAAGATATTAAATTTGAAAACAAAATTATTAATAAAGGAATTAAAACATATAAATTTAAATTTATTAATAACGAAAGTGGATGGGAATTGAAAAAAATGCAAGATAGAATTTCGGATAAAAAGATTGAGTTAAATATTCCAGTGTTAACAAATCAAAAACAAAAATATTGTAAAATTTTAAAATCTAATAGAAAGGATAATATATCTGCACTAATATCACTAAATCAACTTGTTAAATCAAATACAGTAAAGTTTAAATATTTAGAAAATGATAAGGATACACCTTTATTATGTTTTTATAAAAAAAAACATATTAAATAAAATAATTATATTTTGAACTTATATATAAAAAATAATGAAGGAATGACTTACAAATATCGCAAATGTCGCCCTAATAGATGCTTTTGTAGGGGTGGTTTTCCTGTTTCAGGAAGTAGTTGTACTAAATACAGCGATCATAAATGTTCTATATGCTTTGGATTTAAAAAATTAGTAAATGGTAAATGTATTGATCTAAATAATGAAATCAAAAAAAATTAATTATACAACCTAAGATATCAAAAAATAATTAATTATACAACCTAAGATATCAAAAAATAATTAATTATACAACCTAAGATATCAAAAAATAATTAATTATAGTTATAATAATGATTAATTGTCATTGATGGGATTTGAACCCATGCGTACAAAAGTACAACAGAACTTGAGTCTGTCCCCTTAGACCACTCGGGCACAATGACACATTCAAGATTATGAATTATGATTAATAAAAAAATTATTATTTTTAAAATTAATAAATATAACTATTATTAATGGTTTTGTCATCAGTGGGGTTCGAACCCACGAGTGCTATGCACATCAGATCTTAAGTCTGACCCCTTAGACCGCTCGGGCATGATGACATACTCAAAATTATGAGTTATATTTATTATAAAAAAAATTTTTTTTTTCAAAACAATATGAAAAAAATACTTAATATTATATCAATTAATAATATTAAATCTTAAACTGTTTACATGTTTCTTATCATATATATATATTATATAATTCTTATATACTTTTTATTTTTGAAAAAATAGTAATATATTTAACAAATTTAATAGTGTATCTAACTCTTTTATTTTTTGTATTAGCATATCAATATCATTATTTAATGTATTTATTTTTTTTCTTTTATCTAATTCTATTTTAATATTATCTTTATTTGTTGATATTTCAATAGTTTTTACATTTTTTACATCTAAATATATATTTTCACCAATTATTATATTTTTAATTTTTAAATCATTATTATTAATATATGTATTATTTTTAATTTCATTTATATCATTAATATCATTAATTAATTTTAAACTATCATTGACAAATCTATCAATTGTTACTGTATTAGATGTTGAAATATTTTGTAATAGTCTTTGTGATTTTCTAGAATAAATAAGTGCCTTTACATATAAATTTTTTTTATTATTTAAACATTTAGAATTAATTAGATTAAATTCATTTTTAATATATTTATCGGGTTTTTTCATATTTAATTTGAAAGATAAACAATATGTAATAAACTCAAATAATGCTAATAATAGAATTTTTTTATTCATAATATCTAATCTGCAGATATATGTGAATTATCTATATTATTTCATTTTTTTTATTTTATTACTATCTTAAAAATAATTTTAATATAGTTCATTCTTTTGAATAATTTTATTAAAAATTTATAAATTTTTATTATATTATTTATTTATAGATCATTTTATATTCAAATTCATTTTCTAATTCAATTTCAAAGTCATTTTTTAAATAATAATTTAATAAATATTCAGTGTTCTTTTTATTTTTATCAATATATAAATTAATTGGTTTTTTTAAAATTTTTTTTGAAGTTTCTATTAATTCTTTTGCTATGCCTTTTCTACGATATTCTATATCTGTACATATTTGATTTAATAAATTATCATAAATTCCTAAAAATCCAATTATTTCATTATTTTTCTTATAAATTATAACTGTTTTATAATCATCAAAACGATTTTTTTCAAAATTTGCATTTATTATTTGATTACAATTATATATTTCTTTCTTTGTTAAACTTGTTACGGGTTTAATTGATATCATATATATAAATACTAATTAAAAAAAAATGATAAATTTTTATATAAATATTAATTATTTATATAAATACAAGATGCCAAACAATGAATTTATTGATGATATTTGTTGGGATATTTTAGATATTTATTTTCAAAAAGGTGGTTCATCAGAATCATGCAATCCACTTGTTAAACATCAAATTGAAAGTTATAATAAATTTCTTGATTCAACACTTGAATTTATAATTAAAGGTTTTAATCCTATTAAAATTACATCACCTGTTAAAGTTGGCGATACTAATATTAATAATAATTATAAAATACATTTAAATGTAATTGATCCATCATTAACAAAACCATCTTATTATTTATCAGACGGAACACAAACTGTTATGAGTCCACATATTGCTAGAATGAATAATTTAACATATTCAAGTAATTTATATGTTAAAGTTCATTTAGTAATTGAAACAGTAAATAATGACGGTATTATAGAAAAGTTTGATAAAACAGTAAATGGTGTTTACATTGGAAAAATTCCTATTATGGTAAGATCAAAAGCTTGTTTTCTTCATCAAATACCAGGTATAGGCGAAAATGATAATAATGAATGTAAATACGACTATGGTGGATATTTTATTATAAATGGTAATGAAAAAGTTTTAATTTCACAAGACAGAATTAATGAAAATAAAACTTTAATTTTCAAACCAAATAATAATGCAGATGGTATATATGCCGAAATTCGTTCGATGAGTGATCATAATTATTTACCACCCAAAACAACTAGTTTAAATATGACAGGTAAAGTCAATCATATGGGTCGTATAATTAGATTGAATACTTCTTTCATTAGAAGTGAAATTCCTGTATTTATTATGTTTAGGGCACTTGGTATTATTAGTGATAAAGAAATTATAGAACATATTGTATGTGATATCGATGATCCAAATAATGCAAATATTATGAATCAATTAATGGCTTGTTGCGAAGATGCATGTGATATTCATACTAAAGAGCAAGCTGAAAATGTTTTAATACGTATTATGACTGGTGCAAATAATAAAACTGTTGATTCTATTTCTTTACTTCATAATAATTTAGTTAACGATTTTCTTCCACATGTTGGTAAAAGTTATAGAAGAAAAGGTGTATACCTGGGTTTTATGATTAGAAAAATGATTAAAATTCATTTGGGATTAATTGATTATGATAATAGAGATTCTTATATGAATAAGAGAATTGATACTCCTGGTATTCTAATGAGCAATTTATTCAGACAATGTTATGGTAAAATGTCAAAAGAAATTAAAAGTCTAATTGAAAGAGAGTTAAGTTTATGGAGAGCAAATCATAATCAAACACAATCTATTGATATTATAACCGATAGTAATATTCACAGATATTTCAAACAATCTTTATTAGATTCATGGTTAAAATATTCATTATCAACTGGTAATTGGGGTATTAAAAGTATAGGTAGTTTTCAAAATATTAAACAAGGTGTTTCGCAAGTGTTAAATAGAATGTCATATGCAAGTACATTATCTCATCTTCGCAGAATTAATACATCTATGGAAAAAAACGGTAAACTCGTTCAACCGCGTAAATTAGATAATTCTCAATTTGGAATGATTTGTCCTGCCGAAACACCAGAAGGTGCATCAGTTGGTTTAGTTAAAAATATGGCATTAAGTACTAATATATCTCTATCAATGAGCAGTGTTTTTATTAGAGAACTATTATTAGATTTAGGTGTTAATATTTTCAACGATTTATATAATTATATTCCTAAAAATAATTATAATAAAGATGAGAATAATAATCATTGGAATATAACGGAATATCTTAAAAATTTAGGCAATAACAAAAATGTTACAGTTCAAATTAATGGTGATATTATTGGTTATCACTGTAATCCAGTGTTTTTATTTAATAAATTAAAACATTATAAAAGATCTGGTATTATTTATCCAATGACTTCAATAATTTGGAATATTAAAGATAATACCATTATTATTAGCACTGAAGCAGGTAGAATGTTTAGACCATTATTAATTGTTGATATTGATAAAAATACAGGTAAAAGAGAATTAAGAATCCTTAAAATGTTAAGAGAAAGAAAACAAACTTGGAAAGAATTTTCTAAAGATAAATCTTTCGATACATTTATTGCTCCATGTGCTGGATGTAATATTATTGATCATAAATATGATAAATTTGAAGAAGGTTTTATTGAATATTTAGATACAGATGAAATTAATTTTGCAATGCTTTCTATGAATTATTTAGAATTAGAAAAAGGTATGAAAGGAACTTCTTATCCGCCATTTTATACTCATTGCGAAATTCATCCTAGTCTCATTAATGGTATTTTAGGTGTTAATATTCCATTTAGTGATCATAATCAATCTCCTAGAAATTGTTATCAATGTTTATCTCAAAACGAAACAGTATTATTAAGTAATGGTAATTATGTTAAAATTAAAGATATTAAAATTGGCGATAATGTCATATGTTTTAATCCTTTAACTAAAAAAACAGAACATACTTATGTAATTAATCATTATAATAGAATTACTAATAAAATTGTATATGATATTAATACAATTAGTGGTAGAATTATTACTGCTACAAACGATCACAAATTTATAACTAATAATGGTTGGCAAGAAGTTCAAAATTTTGATTCAAATACAAAAATAGGTATTTATATGAATACTAAAGACAATAAAGATACTAATTTATTTAATAATATTAACTTTATTAATATTTTAAATAATATTGATTTAAATTTAAAATCAAATGATACTACTAGTATTTATTATAATCTTAAATTGTTGCCATTAGATAACAATAATATTAAATTACCTATTATTGCTAGATTATGTGGTTACTATTTTGTAAATGAACTTAATTTTGATAACGAAAATGATAAATTAGAATTCATTAATGATGTTAAATATATTGGATTTGAAGAATATAATATATATGACATTCGATTTATAATTTATATTAAAAAACTTTGCAATGATTTATCATGGTTAAATAATTGTTGCAATAATGTTCAAAAAGAATTCATTTCCTCTTATTTAGTTGTAAATTCTAATAAAGATAATAAAGTTAATAGTTTTGAAAATTATATTTATGATCCTAATTTAATTATAGAATATATAATTGATAAGCAAAAAAATAATTTTACTGATTATTATTATAAATTTAATATTAATTTAGAAAATAAAGAAATGGTTGATTATTATATGAAAAATTATGGAATTAGATACAATAATAATTTATTAAAAGAAGTATTTATTGTTTATGAATATAATAATCATGTTAAATTTATTAATAATTTCAATAAAAATAACATTAATATTATATGTGAATCATTAAATGATTGGAAATCAAATATTGAAATTCTAAATGATATATGTTTTATACCATTTAATAATAAATATATTAATAAAAATAGATTAATTTCTGATATTACTGTTAATAGTGAAAATCATAGTTTTATTGGCGGTAATGGGTTTGCTGTTAGTAATTGTGCTATGGGAAAACAAGCACTTGGTATATATATGAGTAATTTCAATAAACGCATTGATACAATGGGAAATATTTTAAATTATCCGCAAAAACCACTTGTATATACTAAACTTTCTAAATATACATATAGCAACGATTTACCATCTGGTACTAATGCAATTGTTGCAATTATGACTCATACAGGTTTTAATCAAGAAGATAGCGTTATGATAAATAAATCTTCTCTTGATAGAGGTTTATTTACAAGTACATATTATAAAGCTTTTCGCGATGTATGTACTAAAAATCATAGCACAGGCGAAGAAGAAATATTTATTAACCCAGATGCTTCTATTACTACTAATTTAAAACCATTTTCATATAAAAAATTATCAGAAAACGGATTCGTTCAAAAAAATACACACGTAGATGGAAATGATATTATAATTGGTAAAGTAATGCCAAAGAAAAATAATTCAAATAAAAATAATCACGATTGTAGCACATGTATGAAAGCCAATGACGAAGGATATATTGATATGAACTATTCGAATATTAATAGTGATGGATATAAATTTTGTAAAGTACGTGTTAGAAATAATAGAAGACCTGAAATTGGTGATAAACTTGCTAGTAGAAGTGCTCAAAAAGGTACTATTGGTATGATTTATAATCATGAAGATATGCCTTTTACTAAAGATGGTATTACTCCTGATATTATTATGAATCCACATGCTATTCCTTCGCGTATGACAATGGCACAATTAATGGAATGTATTATGGGTAAAGCATCATGTCATATTGGTGCATGTGGTGATGCAACACCTTTTACTAATTGTACCGTTGAAAGTATTGCAAAAGTTTTAGAATTATCAGGAATGGAAAGATATGGAAATGAAATTATGTATAATGGTAGAACTGGAGAACAAATTAAAACTGAAATTTTTATTGGACCAACCTACTATCAAAGATTAAAACACATGGTTACTGATAAATTACATAGTAGAGGTTCAAATGGACCTATTGTTATGCTAACGAGACAACCATCAGAAGGTAGAGCAAGAAATGGTGGATTAAGATTAGGTGAAATGGAAAGAGATGCTGTTTTATCACATGGAATGAGTAATTTCTTAAAAGAAAGAATGTTAGATGTTTCAGATAATTATAGATTATTTTTATGTAAAAATTGTGGCATGACTGCTAATGTAAATCCAGAAAAAAATATATATAAATGTGTAAATTGCAATCAAAAAATTAATGTTATTCAAACTAGAATACCATATGCTTTTAAACTTTTGAGTCAAGAATTATATACTATGAATATTTCAATGAGATTTATTTGTAACTAACTTGATTATACATTATGTATATAATAGTTATATAAATAATTATAATTTTTTTCTGTATTATCTTTATAATCTTTTATTTCTAACAATTCATTATATTTATTATTAACTCTTTGTGATTTATTTATATTAATACATGCTAATCTATTTGCTTCTTTAAAATTATATTCACAACTTAGAAAATGATTAATATATTCATCAAATACCTTTTCTTTTATTTTATTATATTCTTTTTTCTTATTTTCATATTCTAGATCATATCTAGCATATCTCCATGATATATCATAATATTTTTTTATAAACATATCGCATTCAGATATATTCTTAGTCATAATTATAAATTATATTTAAAAAATAAATTCATTTTTTTTATATTTTACAAAATATATTTTAAAAATTTTTTAGTATCTTCCCAACCATAATTAAATAATATTTTAGATGTTTCATAATCCAAATAGTGTTTGTTTATATCCCATTTTCTACCCCAACTGTTACAATTTATGTCAAGTGTATTATCAATTAACTTATTTATTATTTTATTATTTTCAACATATTTCGATTTTACTTTATTCTCTGAATTAAACGCCCCATCGTAATATTTTATATTATCATACTTATAATATAATTTATTTCCAGATATATATGGTATATATGAACTACAATGACATTTATATATTAAGTCGCTTATATTATTAAAATTATCAAAAATAACTTTTTCATTACTTAAAATATTATTATACTTTGTTGCAATTATATTTATATTTTCATTTTCATTTTCTTTTACTATTATATTTTTATATCTTTCTAATAATATATTAATTGTTTTATTTTGAAAATTATGCATATTATATAAATCTATTTTTGTATCTTCATTCAATTTAAATATATTTTTCCATATATAATCATGTTGTGTCAAATCTTTTTCATATTTATATAATATAGAACAATATGCACCACCAGATGTACCTATTAATTTATAATTATTAATATAATTAGATTTTTTAATATATCCAATTGTTCCTAAACTATATGGTATTAATAGTCCCGTAGATCCTATATTTAATATATAATTATATCCCGATATCACGGACATATACATATATGCATACAATATTATATATATAACTTTCATATATTAATTTTACTATATATATCTTTAAGTTTTTTTAATTAGCATTTGTAGTCCATTTTTGTTTTTCTGATGCTATCAATCCTTTTCTATTTCTAACATAATTAAAAAATTTTAATGCCTTATCTGTATCTGAAAAAAAATCATCTAATTCTTTTATATTTTTTTCTTCATCTTTATTTATTTTAACAAAATTTAATGATTTTATTTGCGCTTTAAATTTATCTGTTATAAATACTGGTGTTTCTATAAACCAATTATCAAATAATGCTATATAATTTGCTTTATTTAATATTATACTTTCTACTCCACTATTGCTATATACTATTGTTAATTTTTTTTCATTTATACTATATGTAATATTTGTAATTGTTTCATTTATATTTTCCATTATTATCAAATCTAATTATATTAAATATAATTTTTTATATTTTTATATAAATATATAAATATTAAATATTTTTAGAAATAAGATTAATATCTTTTTATAATAAGTATGAGTCTTAAATTGGGTAATGTTAGATTAGGTCAAACAGAAGAAGGTATATCTGAAAATAGTATTAAACTTAAAAATTCTGACAAAATTAGTGATCTAATTTTATTAAATAATAATAATGATCCTAATAATCAAGAATATGGTATTTATAGTAATTTAACAATACGTTATGAAAATTCTTATTTAGCTGGTTATATTAATTCTAATTATGTTATTACAAGTAATCCACATGCCGATGGTATATTTGATGCCGATGATTATATGTTTAGTTTATCATGCAGTAATATAGATTTAAAACATAGTAATATTAATTTAGATTTTAGTTATAATTTTAATATAAACAATTTATCTGATTCAAAAAATATTATTGACATTAACAAAAATAATAGTTCTATTAATCTTAATAATTATGATATTAAAATTAAATTAAATGATACTAATAACTTTTATGTTATTAATTCTATTGATGATATTACCTTGTTTGATTTTAATAGTAATAATGCTTCTTTCCATTGTGATTTAATTGTTGATAATTTATATACAGATCATATTCATCCTACTGATGTATCTAAAAATATAAGGATTGAAAATTTTGAAATTGGTCAAAATGTTTTTAATGATATTAATATTGGAAGAATTAATTATAATGCTGATTCAACTATTCCTAATATTACACCTTTAATTTTAAATAATAATACTAACAATAATGAATTAAATAATAATATTTTAGAAATTCGTAAATTTACACATGATACTAATAATGAAATAAATTTTAATAATTATACAACTATAATTAATATTGACAATAATGGTTTTATTAATATTGGTAATTGTGATGATATTTATAATGAAAAAAATAAAAATAGTTATTTATATATTAATAATTATGATAATGATTATGTTTCATCTAATTTATATAGTTTATCTAATGTAGATTTATTATTTAATTATAAAGCAAATTATGAAGGTGATTATTTTAATATTAATCAATATGGTAACTTAACTATTGGTACAAATAATTCTAATAATTCATTATTATTTATTAATAGAAATGACGATAGATTAAATTTAGATATTTCTAATTCAAATAATGTAAATATGGATAATCCATTATTAAAACTTAATATTAATTATAATACTAAAAATAATTATATTTGGCGCTCTGTTATTCGTAACGATTATTATTTACAAAAAATATTTACAAGTGTATATTTTCAAGGAGTACCTTCTACTTTTGATACTTTATTAGATGAAGAAAATTTTTTTAATAGTTATAAGAATAATTATTCTAGTAATTTTGCGAATTTAGATGCCAATTTATCTATTTCGTTAGATCATGAAGATTATCCTAAATTATATTATAGTAATGAAAATCATAGATATTATTTTCTTCATGCTCAACAAATTAGTACTATTATAGATTATGATTATACTAAATTAAATTTACAATTAACTAATAGTTGTAATTTAAGTACCGAAGATAATAATATTTTTAATCTTCTTTACAATCGTTTAAATTTAAAAACTAATGAAAATGAAATTAATTATGAATATAAAGTTGAATCTTGGAATACTGCTATTGGCGATACATATAAATTAAATCATATAATTTATCCTTCACATTTTATATACAATAATGTAAATAATTCTTATAAAAAAACTTTTGAATTACGTCTTTTAAATATTAGTACTGCTATTAAAACTACTCAATATGGCATATCCGATCAAGAAGTACCACAATATTTATATCAACATTTCATTCTAATTCCTATGAATCTACCTACTGAAATTGATGCTTCCGCACCTATTAATATTTCAACTGATTCAGAAGTTCAAGGTGAAATCGATCAATTAAAAAATTTCTTAGCAAGAGATGATATTTTTTCTCATCAAACAAGTGAAATTAAAAACTTAATTAACAGTACTAGTGATAATTATTTTAAAAAATTTACTTGTATTAAACATGTCGAAAATGGTACTGATATTTTTGCAATACATATTAGTAGAAATGTTTATAATAATTTTATTGAATTTCAACAACAATTTAATAATTTAGAATATAATATTATTGATGAACCCAATTTTTTTGAGTTTTCTAAAAATAATTTATTCACATCTGCATTTACATCTGATGGTACATTGTCTTTTAATAATATAAATGAATTACCAAATAGTAGTAATAATAATCATGGTTTCGCACATGAATATTCTATTTATTCAAAAGACAAAAGAGCTATTTTCAATAAAATAGAAACTGATATTATTACTACTATTGATAATAAAAATGATATTAATTTTGATATGAAAAACTTATCAAATATAGGTCAAATTTACTTTAATAACAATCAATTATTTAATTTAGAAAATTTAGATGTTCTTAATATCACTAATAATAAAACATCTAATATTAATATTAATAATTCTGTTATAAATTTTAATCCTACTTTTTATGGTATAAATTGGAAAAATATTTCTATTTTAGATATCAATTCTTCTTTTGCAAGTTTATTAATTAGTAAAGCAACTTCTGATTTTCTTACAAATTATAATTATCAAGATATTTCTGTTACAACTTCTGAGGTTTTTTTACATAACTCAGACCAAACAATTCTTATTGATTCATATATATATATTACAATTAATGACACTCGATATTATTTACATCATAATACTATTAATAATTTCGTTTATGTCAATGAAATTACTGATATTAATTTTAAAAATTTATTAATTAATAAAGCAACTGCCAATAATACTCTTCAATATAATCATGAAGATATTATATTAAATTCTACTGATGTCATTAATTCAGGTACTAATATTTTGATAAATTCTATTATTTCTATTAATATTAATTCTAATACATTTTATTTTAAACAAAATACTATTAATTCTTATACTAAACGCAATCATTATGATAATATTTATACACAAAATAATGATTATCATAATTCAATTATTAATATTGATACAACTAAAGATTTATCAATTCATCCTAATATATCTATTTGTGGTAGCAATGCTTCTTTTTCATTAAAAACACCTTCTAATTATAATCTAGAATATTTTACTAGTATTAAAAATTATGGTTTTAAAAATCTAGCACCAAATGTAGGTGGTGAAAATGATAAAAAAAATATTTTTGAAATTAGTTATATAAATAATTTTGATGAAAATTTTGATACTCATTTTCATGAATTAAATACTAGACATATATTACAACATATTCCCGATGATTATAATTTAATTACTTTAGGTGAAAATTATAATATATGTATTGATAATAGAGGTCCTGAAACTGTTAAACTTTCAGATCAATTATTTGGAACAAAATGGTTAAATAATGGAACTCAACCTAAAGCATTTATTGGAATCGAATTAAATAATCAAACTTTACATGATTATTTACAACTTAATAATACTTTAACTTTAGAAGAATGGCAAAATTGTAGTATTGATAATTTATTATTAACTAATTATATTATTGTTAATGGTTTTTATTATTATCCTACAAGTGATTTACATTCGGATCTATTAAAAAATAATTCTAGTAATTCTACTTATAAAGTATCTATTGGTGTACCACATAATGATACTAGAATTAACAATAATACTTATTTATATAATTTTCCTAGATATTTCAAAGAGATTGTTAAAGATTCAGATTATATGTTAAATATTTATGGTAGTACTAAAATTTATGCTATTGATGGCGATACAACTGCATTCGCTGTTAATATTAATGATACTAAATCCATTATTGATAATAATTATAAAATAAATACTTCAATTGGTTGCGAAATATTACATGATAACGATAATAATAATTTAAAAATAGATGGTAATATTTATTCTGATAAAATATTTTATAAAAAAATTGAAGATAATACATATGTTAATATTTCTAATATACACAACAATGTGCTTTTTGATATTACATCTAATATTTTCCCAACAGAATTGGCTAAATATTATATACATACTTCTAATATTAATAATAATTTTATAAATGATGATGGTATTTTAAATATTAATTTAATACCACATATACCAATTTCTAATTTATCTATTCCTGATCCACCACTTAGAGATATTAGAGTTACAGAATATTATGAACCTTTTATTGATATAAATAATACTAATACTAGTAATTTTATATCTTATTATCAATCTGATTATAATAAAATATATACTATTGGTGATAGTGATTTTTATAATAATACTTTAATTGATGATAGCGATAATGGTTATCATTATTATCGATTTACAAATATTTCAACAGATAATACAAATACTAATTATACATTACATGTAAAGGATAGTATTTTATGCGATCTTATTATTGTTGGCGGTGGTGGGGGTGGTGGTACAATTGGAGATAATTATGGTACTATTTGGTCTTATATAGGTGAAATAGAACCTGTTGGAACAAAAATTATTAATACTGCATTAACTAATGAGTTTTTAACTATTGGAACATCTCATAAAATTTTTACACTTGCTGAATGGAATTTATACAATATTGATTTACCTGATGATGCATATATTGAATATGCTGGTAAATTTTATATTCCAAGTAAAGGTGCTGGTGGAGAAGGAGGTCAAATTATTAGATTACAAAATGTTAGCATTCCTGCAAATACTGATGTTGAAATTACAATTGGTAATGGAGGGACGGGTTCTGGATCAACTAATGATACACCCACTAATGGTATTAATACATTATTTAAAATTAATGATAATACTTCTTTTATAGCACAAGGTGGAAGCGCACTCTATAATTATCATGGCGAAGGTGCACCTGGTCCAATTAATATCGCATCATGGACTTATTCAACATTTAATATTAGTTATCCCGGTATAGGACAAAATAATAGTATTAATAAATATTTTTCAGGTACTGGTGGTTCATATCAACAAATTGGTGGTTTAGGTGGTGGCGGTGGCGTTGATATAAATGGTTTGACACGTGGTCAAGGACAAACAGGTGATGCATTACAAAATAGTGGCGGCGGCGGGGGTCATGGTTCTACTGGATGGGGCAATGGTGCTTCTGGGATTATATTACTTAGATTTAAATATAATATTAAAAATGAATTTTATACACATGTTGCTGATATCAATACTTTAACAAATACATATTTAGAATATAATTGGGTTAAAGGTGAATGGGTTTTGAATGAATATATTGCTGATACATGTAATATTGTATTAACAGAATTAATTAATACATCAAATGATTTAATTAATAATATATATAATAATTCAAATTATAATGATATAACATCTAATTATTTATATCATTATAGTTCTAATTTAAATATACATAATTCTAACTATATTAATATAGTTAATTCAAATTTACTATATTTGCATTCTGATACATCAAATTATATTGACAATATCAAAACAACTATTAATAATATACATAGTAGTAATATTACTAAAGGTGAACTAGAAATAGAAAGATTACCGTTAATACCATTTAGTAAATTTTCTAATTTAGATTTATCTACATTGTATAGTCCTAAAATTAATCATAATATTGCAGAATTTACTTCTTATTATACTTGTAATATTGATTATACTACTACAGACTTTGAATATTGTCAATATCTTATCTTAGAATATAATGATAATTATCAAACACAACAAACTTCTTATGATATTGAGTTTAGGTTTGATTGTAAAATAGATATTTTACTTGTTGGTGGCGGCGGTGGTGGCGGAGGTGTTCAATCTATTAATTCTGGTGGTGGAGGGGGTGGTGGTATTATTTATGCGAAAGATATTGATATTATTGCTGGTAAATCATATAATATGAAAGTAGGCAATGGTGGTGCAACTAAAAGTGATGGATTTGATACAGAAGCATTTGGAATAATTGCTTATGGTGGTAAAGCGGGTACTAGTGACGATAATCCATTAAAAGGTACTGGTGGTCTTGGTGGATTATATAAAATAGATGCTTCGCAAGCAACAGAAATAATGGGAAAAATTATACTAAGTCAACCAGGTGGCAAAGGTGGTACATCTGATAGAAATAGCGTTGATAATACTGAAGTATTGGGTATAGATGGTGCATTTTCAGATATATATTATAATATTAATGATGGCAATACCGGATATTATTGGGGAGGAGGTGGTGGAGCAAGTAGATGGTTTAATAATAATGGTGATCAAAATGTTATAAACAATCCTGAATTAGGTATTAAATATGGCTATTTACCAATAGGCGGTTTAGGTGGAGGTGGTGCTGGTGCAATTAGATCTACAACAATTAGTCTCGAAACTGCTACAGGTGGTTTAGGATATAATATTGGTGATTCTAGAAGTGCTAATTCAGTAATTGATATATTAGCTAGTACAGGTGGTAACGGTGGTAAAAGTACAGGCGGTGGCGGTGGTGGTGGGTTTGATATTGATGGTAATTCAACAGTAAATGGCACTGGTGGTCGCGGTGGTTCTGGTATAATTATTATTAAATATTATAATTTTAATATTCCAGCAGAAGGCGACAGATCAAAAGGTTATTTATCATATAATTATAATTCTTATAAATGGGAAATGAATTCTATTGATTTAATTGATTTAGATATCGATTTAACTAATATTGATACTAATTTAATAAATACATCAAATGAATTAGTAAACTATGTACAAGAACAATTCAATATCAATGGTGGTGTAGTTAACTATAGTGCTGTACCATTATCATTTATTACTAATAATTCACTTGTAAATAATGTAATTGGTCCTCAAAATATTATTGGATATATGGGAAAAACTTCAAATATTGATGATACACTTACATCATCCGATTTAATATCAAAAGGTTGGGTAGATGGTGTTGGTTTAATTAATTTACCACCCGAAGCATATTATGATCAAACTAATATGTATTATCCTCTTTTAATAAAAGGTGAAAAATTTGCAAACAATACTATAACTAATAATAATATAGCAGATAATACTATTACTTCTGATAAATTATACGGACAATTATCTGCTAGTAAAATTGCCAATGCTACTATTCCATTTTCTAGTATTTCAGGAAATCTTACTAATACCGTTAATATAATTGATGATTCTGGAGCATTAATAGATATTAGTCTAATTAGTTCCGCTAATTTAAATATTAATATTTTAGATTTTAGTGGTGATAAAAAAATAGGAGGTATCACATATATTACACCATCATATGATAATTTAATAAAAATACCATTTGATAGATTAACAGATATTAGTATTGATATATCACATATTGATATATCTACAAATATATCTGGTACTACAAAAATAACATCATTGACAAGCTCAATACCATTAAATATATTAACAGATATAGAATTAGATGTAATTAATTTACAAAATTATGGTAATTCTGATTTTGAATTACCACCAATTACATTATTAGGATCAATTAATAAAGATTATTTAACTACTATATATGTTCCAACCAGTAATTTAGATTCTTCTTCGCTATTACACACTAGTGTTATTTTAACTGGTAATGAAAAAGTGCAACCAAATATTATTGCAAATTTAAATTTATCTGCAGAACAAATTGATACAAGTGGAACAACATATTTACAAAATGCAACACTTAATTTTGATCAATCTAAATTAGATCCAAGTGTTTTAGCAAATATACAAGTTAGACCAGAAGATATTGCTTTTAAAGAAAGATCTTTAATAGTAGATATAAATACTACATATATACCATCCGGTCTAAATTGGATTTATTTTGGAATAACAGAACCTTCTTATGGTAGAAAATTAAATGATCAATCATATGATAACATTGCAAATCTTATATCTGAATTAAGTCCTAATAATTATAAAACTACTTTTACTTTATCTGAATGGAATACCTTTAATATTACAGATTTGAAACATAACGATTATATTGAAATTAATGTAAGTGGAATATTACATTATTTTATACCAGAAAGAGGTTTATTGAATCCAGCTACATTAAGTAATATTGAATTATATCCTACTGATTTAGATACATTTGATAATAATTTTACATGGAAAATAGCAAATGCACATATTGATACTTCTTCTGTTAAATTAAACCCTTTGTTTTTAAGTAATATCGAATTAAAACCAAATGATTTAGATCAACAAAAAGATGGAAATAATAATTATATAAATAAATTAGAAAATGTTTCTATTGATACTTCTTCATTAAAATTAGATCCCGCATTAATTGGAGATTTAATATTGACACCCGATCAATTAAATACTGCTAATCAATTATCGTCGGTTACATTATCCACGCCAATACCAGATCAAAGCATTAATCCATCATTAATTAATCCAAATTCTGTTACAATTAATGCTTCGCAACTAAAAACTGGTTTAATTGATGTTTCAAAACCTTCATTAGGTTATCATCAATTTTCTTCAACACAAATGATTAATTTTGCTACAAATAGTATTGATCCAACTTTAATACCTATTAATACACAAATTAATGGTAATATGCTTATTGTTTCTGATCCTACAAAAAAAATACAAAGTCCTAACATAACAGGTGATGTTGATACTTCTATAATTGGTGATGGTGCAATAATTACAAATACAGCGAATATAACATCAACTACTGGTGCTAAAATAAATAATGTTAATATTGCAAGTACTATTGATGTATCAGTTATCAATAATGCAACTATTACAGATGGTAATAATATAACTACTTCTCAAGGTGTTACAAAAATAGGTGGTAGAGCATATATTTATGGTGATATTCCTATTAATATAATAGATGATGCAACTATTGATATAGATGGTGTAACAACAACTATAAATACTTCTTCTGGATCACATTTCTCAGGAGTTTCGTCTATTTTTGGTAATATTAATGCAAGTTTTATAAATAATCCAGCTATAACTATTGATAATACTACTACATCATTAACACCTGGTTCGACATTTTCTGGAAATGTAACATTAACAGGAACTATCAATGCTAGTCATATTGGTTCACCAATTTCATTACAATTAGTTGATGGTGCTAGTTTAGATGGCGCTGATATAACAAATGATACAATTACATCTGATAAATTATCAAATAATTTAACATTAAATGTATCATCAATAACATTTAGTGATTCTACAGTTATGAATAGTGCTATTTCAAGTGATATATTAACAGGTACTGAAATAGCAAATTTATATATATCTAAAACCAGTTATCAAGGATATTTTAATGAACCTTCAATAAATAATAAATTTAATATTAATTTATATAATACTTCAACTACATCTTGGAATGTAATTGAAACTCCACTATATATGTATGATTCTTCTAATATGTCTATATCTACATTTTTACCTTTTTCTAGTTTTAAAGATAATGAATCTATTTTAACTATTAATTCTAAAAATAATAATTCTAAAATAATTATTGCATCTTATTACACTTCTGATTTTGGCACTGGCAATATAGGTGTTAAAGATAATTATTTATCATCTCATGGTGGTTCAATTATAAGTGTTGGTAATTCGAGATTAAGTATTATTGTTTATCCGAATGGTATTGGTAATGCTGCTTATAATGCTATGGAATTTAGTGATACAGCAAATTACTCACATTCTGAATTACATATACCTAAAATAATATTTTCTGATGGCACAGAAATGACAACAGCAGCCATTAGTTTATTAGATACAAATAAACAATTAATAATGAATAATGCTATTTCAGGATTTAATTATGTTGATACGCAACCAACTGGCGAAGGATTTATACATTGTAATGGTTTACATGCACAATTTGATATAACTGCATATTCAACTACAACACAATCTGATGAAAGATTAAAAAAAGATATCAAAAAGATTGATTATGATAATGAATTATTAAAATTGAATCCAGTTAGTTTTAAATGGAATGACACGAATAAATCAAATACAAGTAATGTAGGTTTTATAGCACAAGAAATAGAAACAATCTTTCCTCAACTAGTTAAAAATGGTATTGATGATTATAAATCAGTTAATTATACAGGTTTAATACCATATTTAGTGAAACATATACAAAAATTAGAAGAAAGAATTAGAATTCTTGAAAAAAAAAATAATATTTAAAATAAAAAAAAGTACATTTCTTTATTTTTTTAAATTTTTATAAAAGGTTTTTAAAATTTATAAATTTTTTATGAAATGTACTATTTTTATTTTAAATAGGTAAATAAATATCAATATATTCTTTATCTTTTATATTTTCATTCCAAAATATTTCATCTTTTTCACTCCATTTACAACTTTTATTTAAATTAATCTTTGCTAATAAAGGTTGCAAGTTGGTATAATTACAACAATTTAAAAACTCATCTTCATCATCAAGATTAAACGATGATACTGGTTTAATATGGTCAATATGTATATTATCCCAAGTCATTTCAATCTCGCTGAATTGATTAAATAAATCCATCTTCTTTTTAAAATATTCAATAAAATATTCTGCACTACATCCAAGATATTCAATAGAAGGTTTTGTTTTTTCTAAATTAGATAATTTTAGACATCTTTTAAGAGATCCTCTTTGTAAATTGATTAAATATAATCGTAGATTACATTCTCTACATAGTGATTTTCTTCTATCATGTTCGCATATTTGAGTGCCACCACATTCGCTACATATTGATTTTCTTCTATCATGTTCGCATATTTCAGAGCCACCACATTCTCTACATTGTGATTTTCTTCTATCATGTTCGCATATTTCAGAGCCACCACATTCTCTACATTGTGATTTTATTCTATCATGTTCGCATATTTCAGAGCCACCACATTCTCTACATTGTGATTTTCTTCTATCATGTTCGCATATTTCAGAGCCACCACATTCTTTACATCTTGATTTTATTCTATCATGTTCGCATATTTCAGAGCCACCACATTCTTTACATCTTGATTTTCTTCTATCATGCTTGCATTTATTTCTTTTTCTAATCATTTTTTGATATTCTCTACATTTCTTACAAGATAAGGCATATAATCCAGACGGTTTAATATCTGTTTCGTCTGGTTTCCAATATGATTTACAAACATTACATTTAGGATTTTTTACTTCTTCCATTCTATATTTATATATATTATTCTATATATTCTTATATTAATTTTTTATATTAAAAATAGTTCATTTCTTTATTTTTTTAAATTTTTATAAAAGGTTTTTAAAATTTTATAATTTTTTATGAAATGTACTTTTTTTTATATTATAGAAAATATTGTTAAAAATGTTATTATTAATATTAAAATACCAATAAATAATGGATTATACCATATAAATATTTATTATCTTTTATTTCTATTTCACTCAGATTATTTTTATTATAAATAATAGTAATAACATCATATTTTCTATATGGTACCAAATTTATATATTTATTTATTCTTGCATAATATTTGTAATTATTTACAATATAAGACAGATGTAAATCACACAAATAATTAAAATTTGGATTATTAAGAACACAATAAGTTTTTTTCAATTGTTGCATCTGTTTGAATATATTTTATTTTATATTCTGTAATAATATAAATACCTATTATTATAAATGTAATTGCTAATATAAAACCTATAAAAATTGACAAAATATTCATTACTGATATATTATCTATATATATAATGTTAAATTTTCTTAATTTAGATAGTGATATAATTGATATAATATTTAATACAAGAATAAATAATTTAGTATTAGAAATAGAAAATATTTACAATAAAATTAAAAAATTAGAAATATTATTAAGACCATTATCTATTGATAAGGATATATATACTTGTAAGAATATTAATAGATGGAGTAGAGATGATATATATATAATATCATACGATAGTGTTTATTATTGTATGTTTAATTTTCTATATAGTAGATTGATTGGTAATATCATTTTTCTAAATAAATATAATATAAATTATGGAGATGAGTTAGGTATAGATTTTAAAAGTAAAATATTAAAAAATCCAACATATTTTGAAATATTAGTAGAATTTAATAAATCAGTAAAAATAACAGGTGATACACATTATAATATATATTTAGAAGGTTTAGAAAAATTGGATAAAAATAAATTAAAAAAAGATTTTAATATAAAATATAAAAAGGATATTATATATTATAAATTTATAACAGGTATTTAATTTTCCAGAATACTAATATAATTATTCATGTTATGACTATATAAATTATGATCAAAATTCAATATATATATTAAAAATCTTTTTATTGAAATATATGCTCTATTTGGTTTTATATATATTTTTTTATCTTTAAAATAAATACAACTGCATATATGTATATAATTTCCATTTAAAGGCAATTTAGGAACGGGATCTCCTGATATTACAATTCTATGTGTACTAATATTATAATTATTATACAAGGTTACAAATTTTTTATCACCGACTCTTGGGGAACCAAACGTCACACATGTTATGTTACTATTATATATATTATCATATAAATCAAAAGAACAAATAGTTGCAAGTGCACCACCTAAACTATGACCGCATATAACAATATTATTATAAGTATTATTTTTCATAATAAATGGCATAATATTATTTTTAACAGAATTATATTGTGTATAGAAACCATTATGAATTTTAAATTTATTATTATTTTTTTTATATTCAATTAATCTACTGTCTAAATTAATTTTCCAATCTTGTAAAGACGAGGTACCTCTAAAACATATATATAGAGTATTATTATTGTTTAAAATATTGACCTGTGTATCATAAATTTTATTTGATATATGTGGTTTTATATTATATGAATCTTTTGATAATTGAGAACAATATTTATATAAATTTCTATGTTTATTAATATTTGTTTTAATTAATAAAGGATTAGTAAATTGAAAAAAAGCATTTATGTATACAGTGTAAGTTATAAGAAATGCTATAATAATTTTATACATACTATATTATATATTTTGATTATTATCTTCAAAGAAACATAAAATATTCCATAAATGAGATAATTAAAATTATACATCCAATAAGAATATATCTATTATAATTTTATGGTATAGAATCAAAACTACTAATATTAGTATAATTCATAAAAAATTTAAAAATGGATTGAAAAAAATGATTTCAAAAAAAAAATGATTCGTGGTTTTAAAAATTACTATCACCAACTACCAAACGTACCTTACTAGATAAAGCTGGAAATAATCCAACAATTGATGAGTTATTAGGTAGATGGTATGGTATAAGTGATAAAATTCCAGTAAGAATGGTACCTTTAAATAATGGAAATTATTGTGTATAT
>Ga0255755_1000358_pt1 | contig 48268 bp, 48 predicted proteins | sample 011ome_18_FD_179955 | JGI IMG/M metagenome (GOLD analysis project Ga0255755, IMG submission 179955) | Coastal salt marsh microbial communities from the Groves Creek Marsh, Skidaway Island, Georgia - 011501BT metaG (version 2) | ecosystem: Environmental > Aquatic > Marine > Intertidal zone > Salt... | reverse complement strand
TTATTGCGACAGCAGCCGTCAAACCCAGTATTAAAGCGAGAGGTGCCGTAAGAACCAGCAGTAGGATGATAAGTCCAAAAGATTTATAAAACTGGATATGTTTCCCATTTGTAAGGTAACAACTGAACCAATCAAAGGTTGATAAGATATTTGGATCAGAGCAAAACTCAAACATGGGTTAACTTTTATAATTTTATCTGGGAAGCAGTAAGGCCTCCCAGAAAATTAATCTATTAATAAACAGATGCGTCCTCACCAAACCATTTTTTGATTAGGTCATTCAGACTTCCATCTTCTTTCATTGAGTCAATTGCAGCATTGAAAGTATCTTTCAAATCACTGTCAGATTCTCGTATACCCATTCCGACGCCACCACCAATAAACACATCTTTACCAATGAATTTAAAGTCTCCATTTGACTCATTAACTATAGGCGCCAAAAATGCTTTATCAGCCATAACAGCTTCCACTTCACCATTTCTTAGAGCTGATATTGTTTCATCTGGTGTTGCAAATTCAACAAGTATTGCTCCTGACTCAGCTACATGGCTTGCTTGTATTGTTGATGTTTGAGCAGCAACTATGCCTATGTAAGCAGCTTTGTTTCCATCGCCTGTTGTGATGTAAGCTGATGGATCAGGTGGTAGATAGTCTTGAGTAAAGTCAATTACTTCATCTCTTTCGTCAGTAATAGACATTCCAGCTATTATTGTATCATAGTTGCCAGACACTAGATTTGGAATTATTGAGTCCCAGTCATTTTGAACCCATTCACAGTCTAATCCAGCTCTATCGCATAATTCATCACCAAGATCTCTTTCAAAACCGTCAATCTCTCCATTATCATTAATAAAGTTATATGGAGGATAAGCACCTTCAGTTCCCATTCTCACTGTATCAGCGTTTACAGGTGAATATATGAAGCCCAGAAGTAGTGCGCTTAATAATATTTTCTTCATAACATACCTCTTAAGTGTTACTAAAACTTACTGACTCCAAAAATTTCTTTAATCTGTCAGTTTTAGTATTATTAAAAATAACGTCAGGAGTACCTTTTTCAAGGATAATCCCTTCGTCCATAAACAGTATATAGTCAGATATTTCTTTTGCAAGTTTCATGTCATGAGTAACTAGAATCATAGTTCTATCTTCACTGGCTAATTTTTTTATTACTGAAACAACTTCGCTTTCCAATTCGGGATCGAGAGCAGAGGTTGGTTCATCAAATAATATTATCTCCGGACTCATTGCAAGTGCTCTTGCAATTGCTGCGCGTTGTTGCTGTCCTCCTGATAAATTTGCTGGGTATTCTTCTAATTTATCTGATAATCCGACTTGTGTTAGCATTTCAATTCCGAGTGCATTTGCTCTAGATTTTTTCATCTTTAAGACAGAAATTGGCGCTTCAATGACATTTTGTAAAATAGTCATATGAGACCAGAGGTTGAATTGCTGGAATACCATAGATACTTTTTTTCTTAATTCGAGTATTTTTTTTTTGTCGGTTTTATTCTTTGTATCTTGATCTTTGCTAACAATGAGGGAGTCATTAAAAAAGATCTTACCTTGGTTAATTTCTTCTAACTGGTTGATACATCTTAGAAGTGTTGATTTCCCAGATCCAGATGATCCAATGATTGAGATTATTTGACCGGTTTGTGCAGATAGGTCAACCCCTTTTAGTACTTCAAGTGAGCCATAGGATTTATGAATATTTATTAACTCAAGTGTATTTGTAATAGCCATATTATATTTTAAAATAACTAAATAATATAAATATTAAATATCACATCACTGATAAGGGCAAGATAAATAATAATGATGAATATTTAGGATATTATCTAAATAAGTTATTTATATTATCAATGTAGTCATTACCTGGGCACAAGTCATCCATTGAAAGTGCATTTAAAGGGGTGTTTGAAGTTTTTAATGTTTGATGTAAATCAGATTTGTTTGGATCTATATATAAAAGTCCTGTTGTTACTTTACCTTCAGCTCTATTTTCGCGTAATGTATTGATAACTTTATGTTGATTGGTTGGGTCATGATCGTCTCCAAGCTTTTTGAAGTTGATCTCTCTTCCGTTATGCAATTTTAATGAAATGGTTTCCCCTTCAGCATAGCTTGTATTGATTGTTTCTTCTTCTGGAACAAAATCTAAATCACCAAAAACAGATCTATGTTCACGAATATAATCATAACTTTTCGTTGAATAGCCGTGGTTATTGAATGTAACACATGGAGAGATTACATCGATGAGTGCAAACCCATCATATTCGAGTGCAGCCTTTATTAATGGGACAAGCTGCTCTTTATCTCCAGAGAAACTCCTTGCAACAAATCCTGCGCCTAATTCTATTGCCATTACTGCTAAATCTATAGAGCCAAATGGGTTATCCATCCCCCTCTTATTTTTTGAGTTTTTATCATTTGTTGCTGAAAACTGACCTTTTGTTAGACCGTATGTGCCATTATTTTCGACAATATAGGTAAGGTTTAACTGTCTGCGGATTGCATGGCAATATTGACCTAGTCCAATTGAGGCTGTATCACCATCACCTGATACACCTATATAGGTTAGATCTCTATTAGCCAAGTTAGCACCTGTTGCAACTGAAGGCATTCTTCCATGAACAGAATTAAAGCCATGAGCATTATTTAGAAAATAATTAGGTGTTTTTGATGAGCAACCTATGCCAGATAATTTTGCTATTTTATGAGCTGGTAAAGACAACTCAAAACAAGCATCAATGATTGAGGCTGTTATAGAGTCATGACCACAACCAGCACAAAGAGTTGACACAACTCCTTCATAGTCTCTATAAGTAAGTCCTATAGCATTTGTTGGAAGTGATGGATGTCTAAATATTGGTTTCTTAATAAATGTCATATCATACAATCTTTATTGGTGGTGAATTTGCAGCTTTAATATTTTTATTGTTATTTAGTGACTCTGTTATGTTATCAACGATGAAGTTTGCTGTTAAAGGCATACCATCATAATTAAGCACAGAAATTAGCTTACTAACATCAAGATTTTCTTCGGATACAAGAAGCTTTTTCATTTGGGCGTCTCTATTTTGCTCAAGGATGAAAATAAAATCGTGGTCATCGATAAAATCTTTTATTGATTTAGCAAATGGGAATGATCTAATACGTAGATGATTTACACCAATTCCATTTGATGAGAGCTGAGCGATTGCATCATTTAATGCTACAGTTGTGCTGCCATAGTTAATTATACCAATTTTTGATTTTGGGCTATTGATATTTATTATTGGCTGTGGAAGCATTTCTTTGGATGTTTCAAATTTTTTGGATATTCTATCTAGCATCTCAGCGTGTATCACACCACTCTCAGTATATCCACCCGTGTCAGTGTGCGATGTACCACGCGTAAAGTAAGATCCATATTCAGGATGTGTTGCCGGGATAGTTCTATAAGGTATTCCATCACCATCCACATCACGATATCTAGCGAATGATTTAAGCTTTTCGATGTCATCGGCAGTGACTAATTTACCTCTGTTATGCTTATATTCAGGATCCCAACTAAATTCATCAACAACCCAATCATTCATTCCAATATCTAGGTCACTTAATACCATAATAGGTGTTTGAAAAAGTTCTGCATAATCAAAAGATTTATAACCAAATTCAAAGCATTCATGTGGATCAGCTGGAAGTAGTATCATATGTTTTGTGTCACCATGTGATGCGTAAGCACATGATAATATATCTGATTGTTGGGTTCTTGTCGGCATTCCAGTTGAAGGTCCACCGCGTTGAATATCAAACAGTACAAGTGGTATCTCAGCAAAATAGGCTAAACCAAGAAATTCACTCATTAGTGAAATGCCTGGTCCAGATGTAGCAGTAAATGCTCTTGAACCATTCCAATTAGCACCAATTGCCATTCCGATAGCTGATAATTCATCTTCAGCTTGAATTATAGCCGCGTTTAGATGACCATCCTCAGTTTTTCGAAGCTTGTTTGCGTGTTTTTCGAATGCTTCAACAAGTGATGTTGATGGTGTGATAGGGTACCAGGAAGCTACCGTTGCACCCCCATAAAGTGCACCTAACGCTGCCGCTTCGTTTCCGTTTAACATAATCTTATTTGAATTTTTATTGCACTTTCTAACTTGCTTGTTTAGCGGATAGTCAATGTTTTCCATAACATATTTTCTTCCGATATTGAGAGCATTTATGTTTGCATCAAGAAGGTTTTGTTTGGTTTTAAACTGATCAGCCAAGAGTTTCTCAATAACATCTATATCGATGCCAATCAGCAAGCTGAGGCTTCCGAGATAAACTATATTTTTGAATAGTTGTCTTTGACGCGAGTCACTATATTCTTCAGCACATAATTTTGCGATTGGAATGCCAATTATATTAATATCATCTCGGTCGAAATTTCTTCTGATACTATTGTCATAAATAAATGTTCCACCAGAAATGACTTCATTTAGATCGCTTGCATATGTTTGAGCATTCATTGCAACCATAATATCAATATTTTCTTTTCTAGCCAGTCTCTCACTTTCTGATACGGTTATTTCATACCAAGTTGGTAAACCTTGTATATTTGATGGAAAAATATTTTTTGCTGAAATTGGAATTCCCATACGGTAAAGAGACTTGGCGCAGAATGTATTTGCACTTGCGGAACCAGAACCGTTAACATTTGCAAATTTTATTACGAGTTCGTTGTATGAAATATTATTCGACATATTCTGATATTGTACTTTTTTTAGCATGAGATTCGATATAAGTAAACTTTTGCATATCCCATGCACCTGTTGGACATCTTTCAGCACAGAGACCGCAATGTAAACACATGTCTTCGTCTTTTACCATAACTCTACCCGTCTTAAGTGTGTCAGACACTAAGATATCTTGAGTTAAGTTTAATGCAGGGACAGTAAGTTTCTTCCTTAGATTTTCCTCTGTGTCATTATGAGTAAAATTAATACAATCAATTGGGCAGATATCTACACATGCGTCACATTCGATGCATAGATTCTCTGTAAATACAGTTTGAATATCACAGTTTAAGCATCTTTGTGCTTCATCAAAAGCGAGTTTTTCATCATAACCAAGTTCAACTTCCAAATTGAGGTCTGTAAGGGAAGTTTCAATATCAGCGTGCGGTACAGCAAATCTATCATCGTTTGATATATCATTTGGATAAGACCATTCATGAATACCCATTTTTTGACTGACAAGGTTTGTTAATGGGCTTGGTCTATCTTTTAGATCTTTATTTTGACAGAAATTATCAATTGAAATTGCAGCCTGATGTCCATGCGCAACTGCCCATATAATGTTTTCAGGTCCCCATGCTGCATCCCCACCAAAGAACACTCTTGGCTGTGTAGATTGGAATGTGGTTTTATCTACTATGGGTTGTTCCCATTGATTAAACTCGATACCAATATCTCTTTCAATCCATGGGAATGCGTTTTCTTGACCAATTGCGAGAAGAACATCATCACACTCAAAGAGAACGGTTTCTCCAGTTGCAGTTAATGTTCTTTTTCCATCATTGTATTCTGCTTTCATTTTTTCAAATAATACACCCTTAAGCTTTCCATTTTCATGGATAAATTCTTTAGGTGAATGGTTATCGAATATTGGAATACCCTCTAACTCAGCTTCTTCAATTTCCCAATCAGAAGCTTTCATATCACTTTTTGGGCTTCTTACTGTAACTTTAACGTCTTTTCCACCAAGACGCAGTGATGTTCTACAGCAATCCATGGCAGTATTACCACCGCCAATGACCACAACTCTTTGTCCAATTTTATCTATGTGTTTAAAAGCAACACTCGTTAGCCAATCAATTCCAACGTGAATGTTATTGCTGGCTTCATGTCTTCCTGGAACATTTAAATCTTTACCCTTTGGTGCGCCTGTACCTATAAATATGGCATCATAATCTTCATCAAGAATTACTTTTAAGCTCTTTACCTCTTGATTGAATTTTTTGACAACACCGAAGTCCAATATTCTGTCAACTTCTTCGTCGATTACACCTACAGGTAATCTGAAAGACGGAATATTAGTTCTCATAAGCCCGCCTGCTTGGGGATCTTTTTCATACACGGTACAATCATAACCAAGTGGCATTAAATCTCTCGCTACTGTTAGTGAAGCAGGACCTCCACCAATCATTGCAATTTTTTTGCCGTTTTTTTGGTTAGGTATTTCAGGCAATAAGCCACTTACATCTGATTTATTATCAGCTGCAGCTCTTTTTAACCTACAAATGGCAACAGGTTCTTCATCAACTCTAACTCTTCTACATGCAGGTTCACATGGTCTATCGCATGTTCTTCCAAGAACGCCAGGAAACACATTTGATTCCCAGTTAATCATGTAGGCTTCAGTATATTTTCTTTGTGCTATTAATCTGATATATTCAGGAACAGGCGTATGTGCTGGACATGCCCATTGACAATCAACAACCTTGTGATAGTAATTTGGATTTTTTGTATCTGTAGGTTTCATCATTTTTGATTATTTTTAAACCACTTCCGCCAATTTGTATATAGTATTTTTTTAATTATAACAAGTAAACTTTGTAAGGATTTTTTACATATGTTTTTATACATTATAAACGTATTAATTTTCCTTAAAGTTTAAAAAAAATTTATATATTTCTATTTCTATAAATTAATTTCACATTGATAATTCAGATAAATATATATATAAAATAATTGTAATTTTAAGGGAGATAAAATGGATAGATTAAATGTTGGAATAATAGGTACTGGTTGGTGTGGTGGTATCAGAGCAGAGGCGTCTGCAAAGAACGGACTCGTCGATCAATTACACATATGTGAAATTCGTGAAGACAGACTGAAAGAAGTTGCAGATTTAACAAATCCGACGACAGCAACAGCAGATTATCAAGAACTACTGAAGAATGATGATATTCATGCAATAATGATTTCTACTACCCCAGAAAGCACTCATTATCCAATTGCAAAAGAAGCACTCGAATCAGGGAAACATGTTTTACTAGAGAAACCAATCGCACGAACATTAACTGAAGCAGAAGAATTAATAACCATTGCTGAGAAAAATAAATTACAATTTACTATTGGTTATTCTCAAAGGTTTCGATCAAAATATGCTTATGTTCGAGAAAAATTCCTTGATGGGACTCTTGGCGAACCTGTGAGTGTGTTAATTACACGTAACATAACCCAACAACTATCAAAGAGAATTGTTGGAAGGACAAGATTGTCACCTGCAGCTATGGAAGCAACCCATGATTTAGATTATGCACTTTGGTGTTTGGCTCCAAGAAAACCTGTTAGGGTATATTCACAACAAGTTGAAAAAGTTTTGATTAAGAATTCAAACTCTGCAGATTGCCAATTTATAATGGTTACACTTGATGATGGGACAGTAATTACAGTTGGTGCGGGTTGGGTTTTGCCGCCAAGTTATCCAAACTATTCTTCAACCAAGATGGAATTTATTGGGTCTAAGGGTGCTATTATGGTGGATGACTCTCATAACGATGTAACAATCATGACAGGTGAGAGGGGAATTGAATATCCAATGTCTTCAATGCCAGGAGAACCTGTTGCTCACGTCAATGCTGGACCAATGGCAGAAGAGACAAATAATTTCATTAATGCAATTTTGTTCAATAAACCTGTTATTGTTAAACCAAGAGAAGCTAAAGTTGTTATGGAACTCTATCAAGCTGCAGATTTATCAGCGGAGAGGGGAGAGCCAATAAATCTTCCAATGAATATAGACCCACTGAAAGAGGAGCAAAATTAATGAAAGATATTGGACTTGCAGTAATAGGTTGCGGAACAATTGGAAGAATAAGAGCAGAATTGGCAAGAGACTATCCTGGTGTAAAGTGGCTTGGATTATGTGATATTAGAAAAGATGTTGCTGAGAAATTAGCGGCAGATTGTAATGCTGATTTTTATACTACAGACTTCAATGAACTCTTAAATAGAAATGAGGTTACGGCTGTTATAATCGCTACGGAAGAAAATGCTCACGTTGAACCGACTCTAAAAGCTATAGAAATGGGACATGCATTATTTATTGAAAAACCACTCGCAACAAATCCTCAAGACTCACGCCGTATAATTGATGAAATTGAGTCTAATAATATCGATGCAGTTCTTGGTTACACCAACCGTTTCAGAAGACGTTTTCTTGCGGTCAAAGAAAGATTAACAACTGGGCAAATTGGACATGTTCATTCCGTTGTAACAAGAGCATTTATGAATAAAATGGTTCCAATCGCGACAATTAATAAGACAAATGATAGACAAAATCTGACACCGATGGTTGTTTCTGGAACACATAGCCTTGATATGTCAATGTGGTTAATGGAAGGAAAAAATCCAGTAAGTGTTTATGCAAAATCAGTAGATGGTGTCTTAAATCAATGGGGAACCAAAGACTCAACATTCGGTATTTTTACAATGGACGACGGGACTATTTGGAGTATGAATATTTCATGGGCACTTCCAGAGGTTTGGCCAGGTTCAGTATATGGTCTAGAAATTGGTATAGTTGGTACAGAAGGTGTCATTGATATTGAGGATACACATCGTGATTTGGTATTGGCATCAAATATTGCACAAGGTGCAGGTTATACTTCCAGAGAATACGCGCCTCCTCAAGGTAGACATGTTGATTTCTTAACAAGTTATCCAGCTGGAGATATTCAAGGAGGACAATTCTGGGGACCAATGAGGGAAGAAACAAACACTTGGTACACAAGATTATGTACCGATCAAGCAACACCTCATGCAACTGCTCAAGATGGTCATAGAAATCTGCTTATGACAATGGCAATGGATCTCTCGGCAAAAGAAGGTAAAGAGATTATTTTACCAAGCAGAATGGATGATATTTTCTGAGTTAAATTAACTCATTAAACTTCTGTTGTATGTCTTTTGGAAATTTCTTTACTTCAGCTTCGCCAATATTAAATGCAATAGACTTCAATTGATTTCTAAAGTTGGGATCAATCTCCAATATTTTTGTACCCTTTTCTTTCAATAGTTTCATACATGTAATGTCTTCTTCCATTGCTAATGCTCTTTGATATTTAGTGGCTTCTTTTAATTTTTTTTGAAGATGATCTTTAAAATCTTGATCCCAATCATAAAATTTTTTTTTATTACATAGTAATATTGATGTTCCAAATAAATGCGACGAGAGGGTTATATATGGATGGTAGTCTTCGATTCCGTAATTAATAATATTGGTGAGAGGATTTTCTTGGGTATTAACTTCATTTGTGATAACGGCATTTTTTAATTTTTTTACATCTATGAACTTTGGTTCAAATCCGATGGCTCTAAAGACATCTTCATGCATTTTATTATTAGCAATACGAATTGAAGAAGCTTTGCAATCTTCAAATGATTTTATATGTCGATTATTTGATGAGATATGTCGAATACCATTATCCCAATAACCAAGAACTTTGTAGCCTGTGTTATCTTCAACTTTTTGAGATATGTATTCTCCAACACTACCATCTAGAAGATTGTATACTTGATCACGTGATGAGATTTGGAATGGAATTTCAAAAAGATTTAATTCTTCTACTCTTTCAGTTAAATAACTTGAAAAAAAATAACAGCAATCAATTTCACCTTCTTCAACTAATCTCAATAAATCAATAGCATTGTAATTTAAATCTCCTATATCTGAAACAAATTTAAATTCTAGGTTATTTGGATAAATTTCTTCTAGTTTCTTTTTTAAGTATAGTATTCCTTTTGCTTGAACTGATCTTTCGGGGTGGTATCCCGCCCAATATATTTTATTCATTATTTTACCATTTGCTATTCATTGATGAGTTTGTAGTAATCAAGATATAACTTCGAAAAGTCTGTATCTGATAGCCCTTGATCTACTGCATTTTTAAGTAATTCAGTTGTTAAGTTTCCAAATGGACATTTAATTTCGAGGTTATTCAGAGTATCGGTAACCATACTTAAATCTTTGTAGAGATTTGAAACACGAGATTTTGCATCCCATTTTTCTGATAATATATGGTTTGGAAATCTTTTTTCCGATATAAAGCTTCGAGCATTGCCTGAGTTAAATACATCAATAACAATATTGGGATCAATTCCAAGTTCTTTTGCTCCCCTTACACCCTCAACTGTTGCAAGAAAAATTGTATGCGTAACCATGTTATGGATCAATTTCATTGCATGTCCTGAACCAGTTTTACCGACATGAACTAATTTATTGGTGAAAGACTCTAAGATACTCTTTACTTTCTGGATTATGTCTCTTTCACCGCCTATCATTAATGTTAATGTTCCATTTGCAGCCCCTTGGGCACCTCCAGTCATGCCACAGTCTAGATACTCAATGTTATAACCTTTCAATTCTTCAGCAAGTTTAATACTCTCTTCAGGATTTGATGTAGTTAAATCAACAATTACCGATCCACTGGTTATTTGGTTAATGCCATCTGAGTCGAAGAGAAAATGCCTTATTTCTTTTGTACTTGGAACAATAAAAAGATGAATATCGCAATCTCCAAGTCCATTTTTAAATTTATTGATATTTAAATCAGTTCTATCTTCAAAATCTTTTAATAGTTCAGAATTAATTTCAAAAATTGATTTTAATTTACCAATTTGATCAATTTTCTTGGCAATGCCATTGCCCATCTGTCCTATACCTATGATTGATACATTTTGAGACGAAGCAATCATTTGGTAACTTTATCTCCTGATGACAAATGTTGCACAGTTTCACCGGTTTCAGTAAATGTTCGGGTAACATTTGTTTCACCATATATCCAAAATATTGTAAGTGGTTCGTCACCAATATTATTGAACCTATGGGGTACATTTGCAGGAATAAAAGATGTATCCATAGACTTAAGCTCTGTTTTTACACCACCGCATTCAACTTCACCTTTCCCGGATATTATTAAAACTTGTTCACAACAGTTATGACTGTGCATAGGCGCAGCTCTTCCAGTTGGGAATGTAGTAAAGCCTGAGGTAAAGATAATTCCCTCTGCATTATCCTTTCCATAGAGTAATGCTGTTGATACACCATCTCCTCGGTCAAAATTTGGCCTATCTTCAAATTTTATTATATTGGCTGTCATTATTTTCTCCTATTTTATCTATTTTAATTGGATTCAACGAAAACGATTTCTACTTCACCAGATCCATTACGACGATTTTTTGCTGCATTTTTGTAAGCTTCTGAGTTAAAACATTCTTCAGCAAGTCCCATGTTTGGAAATTCTGCAATAACGAACCTAGTAAAATTGTCATTCCCCTCCATAATTTTAAAATTTCCTCCTCTTGTTAAGAATTTTCCACCAAAACTCTCAACAATACTACCAGCTTTATCAGCATATTTTTTATAAGATTCTTGATCAATAATTTTTGCTCTTGCGATCCAATAAACTGGCATTTATTTATTCCCTATAGTACAAATTTAGAATATCATTATATAGGTAAATTATAAAATACTATCGTATAAATTATGCTTTTTTTAGATATGTTTCATGGAAGGGATGGATAGATGTCAGATAAATTTAAAAATGTTACAGAAGCGCAATTAAAAGATTACATCAAAACAATTTTTTTAGAGGTTGGACTTCCAGAAAATGATGCAAGCATAGTATCTAATCTTATGACTGAAGCAGATATGCTTGGTGTTGATACACATGGTGTATTTAGATTGCCGCAGTACGTAAAAAGATTGATTGCAGGGGGTATAAACAAAACCCCAAATATAAGCATTGTGAGAGAAAAAAGTGCTATGGCACTATTAAATGGCGATAATGCAATGGGTCATTTAGTTATGGAAAAAGCTGCAAATATTGCTGTAGCAAAAGCAAAGGATCATGGCGTTGCATGGGTTGGTGCTAACTCATCAAACCATGCTGGTCCTGCCTCATTGTATGCGCGAATCCCTCTTAAAGAAGATATGATTGGAATATATGTAGCCGTTGGTAGTTCGAACCATGTACCACCATGGGGTGGCACAGATCTACTTTTATCAACAAATCCAATAGCAATATCCATTCCTAGCATGAAAAGACCTCCTATTGTCTTGGATATGGCTACAACAGTTGCAGCATATGGTAAAGTCAAAGAAAAATTACAAAGAAAAGAAGAAATGCCTGTTGGGTGGATGATTGACAAAGAAGGAAAACCATTAACAGATCCATCCAAATCGAGTGAAGGCTTTTTACTTCCAATTGGTGAAGCAAAAGGTTACGGTTTGGCACTAATGTTTGGAATCCTTGCTGGAACTTTAAATGGTGCTGCATTTGGTAAGGCTGTAGTTGACTTCAATGCTGATGCAAAAAGTTTTACAAACACTGGGCATTTTATTATAGCGGTTGATATTGCTTCATTTACTGATGTTAATCAATTTAAAAGAAATATTGATGACGTATGGGCGCAAATGAAAGGTTCAAATGTGTTACCTGGTTTTGATGAAGTCAGGTTACCTGGTGAAAGGTCGAATAATCTTTTTAATGAAAGAAAGAAAAATGGTATCCCTATCCATGATAACTTGAAACAAGCACTAGACCAATTATCTGAGCAACTTAATACAAAAAAGATATACTAATTTTAAATGGATAAGAATGAACTAAGACAGGCTTTTGGTTGCTTTACAACAGGTGTGGCAATTGTAACTACTTCAAATGAAGATTTTGAACCTATTGGACTAACAATCAATTCATTTACTTCACTATCACTTGAACCTCCACTTCTTATGTGGGGTATATCAAAAAATGCTCCTAGTATTGAAGCATTTAAATATAGGAGACTCTTTGAGGTTAATGTTTTATCTTCTCATCAAAAAGATTTATTGAAAAAGTTTTCAACTCCATCAAATGATAAATTTAATGATGTAAATTGGGAAATGAGCGATAATAAATTACCAAAGATAAAAGAGTGTGTGGCAAATTTTGAGTGTGTAATACACTCAATATTTCCCGGTGGTGATCATGAAATAATTGTTGGAATGATTACACATTTTACGTTTAACGATAAACCACCCTTGATGTTATCAAGGAGTGGTATAATCAATTAACTTATGCCTTAATTGGATATATTGGTGTTTCCCCATTTAATACTCTAGCTACATCAGAAGCTGCTTTTGTTTGCAATTCTTCTAGCGCTTCAACAGAATAAAAGGCTGTATGTGGTGCTAATATAACATTGTCTCGTCCAATTAATGGTGAGTCAGCTGGAAGGGGCTCTGTTTCAACAACATCCAATCCAGCGCCACCAATTTCATTATTATCTAGTGCTTGTATTAAATCTTTTTCATTGATTAGAGGACCACGAGCTGTGTTTACTATTACTGCTGTTTTTTTCATTTTCTTAAAAGCATCCATATTAACCAGGCCCTTAGTTTCTGGAAGTAGGGGGGCATGAACTGAGATAAAATCAGATGTTTCGTATAATTCGTCCATTGACACACTTTTAACACCATATTTATCAAATACTTCTTGCGGGGCATATGGATCGCATGCAACCACATTAAAACCAAATGCTTGAGCCTTTGGTGCCATCAGTCTTGGAATATTTCCAAAGCCAATTAATCCAACAGTTTTTCCTCTCAGTCTATAAATCGGAACGACAGCAGGCATTTCCCAACGACCTGCTTGGACTAATTTGTTTGATTGAGGGATTTTCCTAGCCATGGAAATTATCATTGCCATGGCCTGGTCAGATACCTCATCCAGACAATAATCTGGAACATAATTTACGGAAATACCTAACTCGCCAGCAACTTTAAGGTCAATATTATCTACACCAATTCCAAATCTGCCTATTGCTTTACACTTTTTTAGGCTCCTTAAGATATTTTCATTAAGTTTCGCATAGGTTACAAGGATAGCATCAGCATTTTCTGCTGCTTTGATGATATCTTCTTCAGAACTACTTGGAGCCTGTATAACTTCAGCATTTGCAGCTTCAAGTGCTTTTTTTGCAGGGTCTAAAGATGGAAAAGGGCTGTCAGTAACAACAACTAGTGGAGTGTTTTTCATATTTCACCTATTTGTTAAGAGTTTCAGGATTTACACAATTTGGTGGAGTTTTTCCATCAATAAGCGCTTCAATATTATCAACCACTCGATGAGCCATTCCTTCTCTTACGTCTTTACCCGCAGAACCCAAATGTGGTGCTAGTACGACATTATCCATTTCAAATAGTTCTTTTTCGATTTGAGGTTCGTTTTCATAAACATCAAGACCAGCACCAGCAATTTCCTTATTTTGAAGAGCCCTTACAAGAGCTTTTTCATCAATTATTGGACCACGAGCTGAATTTACTATGTATGCTGATTTTTTCATTAGTTTAAACTCTCTATCAGAGATTAAGTGGATTGTTTCAGGACGTTCTGCTGCATGGACGGAGACAAAATCTGATTGTTTAAATAGTTCATCAAACTCAACATATTCAAATCCGTATTCCTTTTCTTCACTTGGGTCCATTCTATTCGGTCCCCAATAGAGAACTTTCATACCAAAGCCTTTACCCCTTAGTCCAGTTGCTTTTCCGATTCTACCTCTTCCACCAACTAAACCAAGTGTTTTTCCCGATACATCACCACCAAGGAACATAGCAGATTGTGCGCCTGGGTAACCACCGGCTCTGACAAATCTATCTGCTTCGAGAATTCTTCTAGCTACACATAACAATAATCCAAAAGCAATATCAGCAGTAGCATCTGTTACAACCGCAGGTATTACAGTCACTGGCATGCCAATCTCTGTTGCTCCTTTGACATCAATTCTATCTGGTGTAATTGACTGAGATGCTACAGCTCTGAGACTTGGATTAGCTTGCATGATTTTCTTATCAACAACATCATGAAGTAGGCAGTATAAAATATCACAACTCTTAACCTCTTCGAGTAATGTATCATAAGGTATGATTTTAGATGCATCTGGGTATACTTTTAGCTCAACATCTCCTCTTGCTTCAAGTCTATCAATTGCACTTTGAGCAATTGGTTGAGTTATAAATATTTTTGTTTTTGCCATTATCCAATTCCTTTTTATAAAATTATTTTACTTCAATTAATCTCTCATCAAATGGAGTACGAGACATGATATGAGGACCGTCATCTGTGACTAAAACCATTTCCTCAAGTCTAACTCCACCTCCGCCTCTTACACCGTCTATCCAGATTAGGGGCTCAACTGCGAATACCATACCAGGTTTGAATTCGTATTCAGGAGCTCCAGGAAGTGTTTCACCTATATATGGTGGTTCATTTGCTCCTATGCCGACTCCATGACCGATAAATAGTGATAAAAAACGTCCACCAAGTCCAAATTTAGATGCTTCATTAATAAGTGCATTTGCAGCATCTTTATTCGTTCTACCAGGACGCATTTCAGCAATGCCAGCTTTCAAACCATAATATACCGCGCTATATACATTTCTTTGTTCCTTTGATGGGAAAGATGCCTGAGTTCCGCAGTAAACAGTTCTTGCCATATCACCAAAATAACCATTCCATGCTGCACCAATATCAATGAAAACTAGATCACCATCTCTTACAATTTTGTCAGAGCAAATTCTGTTGGGGGGCGCCATATGTTCACCAGATGCAACAAAAGGAGTTGTGACATGTGAATATTCACCCCCAAGTGTATATAATGTATGCATTGCGTTTGCTGCTATATCACATTCCCTAACACCTTCTTGGACAGAGTTAATAGCAGTTGCGCAAACAGCATCTGCAATTGCTGTTGCCTCTTCAAGCATAACAATTTCACCAGGCAGTTTTATCATCCTTGCATGTTGCATTGGAGTATCACCATCTTCTATAGATAGATCAGGGAAATATTCCTGCAAAGCTTTATGAAAGATAACATTTGATTCATCTAGACCAAGTTTGCCTTTGTCTATTTTGTACTTCTTGAGAACTGGTCCGAGAATATCCTTAACTAAACCATGAATAAGTGCTTTCTCTTCAATTATTGGAATTGTATGAACTTCCTTGATCCAAGGCATTGTTCTATCAATTCTGTCTCTTTCGCCTCCAGAACAGAAAAGTATTGGATCTTCGTTTTCAATTAGTAATGCGCCATTCAAACATGAAGATTTACCATGGATTATCTGAGGCCTGAGATCTGTAAGATATCTTTGGTTCTCATCTTTCCAAACAAGGATAGCATCCAGCCCCGCTTTTTTGAGTTCGGCTCTAGCCTTATCAATTCTTTGTTTTCTTAATTCAGCAGGGGAGACTCTCTCCTCGTAGCTGACGTTGAACCCGCCACGGGCGTAATGATCAATCTTCATATCTTTTCCTTTATGATAGTGTTTCTTCAGCTATAGCTCTGAATTCATCATCGTTCATAAGTCTCTTATGCTTTAGACCCCAATCTTTGATAGCTAAAAGAATATCCATTGCTTGCTTATCATCTGCTTTTATTTGGAATCTATTTAATCTGTCTTTAATAGAGTCAATACCAGAGCCTTTACCAATAACTATCTCAGGTTCAGCTTGCCCAACCATGCTTGGTCTAAATGGGAATAGTTCTGTTTGATTTTCATATCCGCAATTAATTAACCAGTTTGCAATGATACCAGACTCAACATTGAATAGATCATCACCAACTATCGGTCTGTTGGATGGCACTCTCACGCCAGCAAGTTCAGTAACTAGGTCAGCAATTCCTTTTAGTTTTTCTGTTTTAATGCCAATATCTTTGTTGTAAAGAGTCTTTAGCGCCATCACAGTTTCCTCAGTAGGAACGTTACCAGCTCTTTCACCTAGACCAAGAACTGTTGAGTGAATTACCTCAACACCCATTGACACAGCCATCAATGTATTAGCAATACCAAGTCCGAAGTCTTGATGGAAGTGTGCTTCGAGCGGCACTTTGATCCTTTGTTTAATTGCATTTACAAAATATGGCATTGCGTGAATTGAAGTTGCCCCCATAGTATCGACTAGTGCCAGATGATCCATATGCCCTTCATTACCAACTTTCTCAATTAAATCAATAACCCATTTTAAATCCGATCTTGTAAAGTCGATTGGAAAAAATACCACTTTCAATCCTTGCTCATGAGCGTATTTTGTAGACTCAATAGATAGATCCACAGCTCGTTCAAATTCCCATCTATATCCTAATTCAATTAGATGTTGACTTGATGGAACTTCCATAACAACACCTGATACTCCTGCGTCTACTGCTCTTTGCACATCATCAACCATGCATCTTGCGAATGAGAATATTTCAGGTCCAAGGTTTCTTTTTGCAAGATCTGAGACAACTTTTGCATCTTGATGTGAAACAACTGGCATACCCGCTTCAATTCTATGGATACCGGCTTCAGCTAATGCCTCAGCAATACGAATTTTATCATCATAATTAAATGCAACTCCTGTTTGTTGTTCACCATCACGCAGTGTTACATCATGTATTTGTATTTTTTCAGGAAAATTTATTTCCTTTGTAACTTCTGGGGCGAAGTTCCATTGGCTAGTAAGCCACTGATCTGATTTCCAAGGTGTATTTGACATATTCTCTCCCATTGTAAAATTATTTTACGCATTAGTTTATATGCGATAAATTCTATTAAAGTAAGATTAGTTATATATATTTTTATCTAGATTTAGAAGAAAAAATTTAACTTTTTAATTTAATTTCTTTTTGGTTGCAATTTTATAATTTGGAGCAATTTCAATAACTTTGCTATGAAGGTCATTGCTCTCTGAAATTTTACCCATGAGCAGTTTTATATCTCCTAGTATTGCATATCCATCAGGAGATTTTGGATTTATGGCAATTAACCTATTCGCATATAACTCTGCATCTGCATAGTTCCCTTGTTCAAATAAAGTTCTAATTTGCCATTTGAGTGCCTTTGTATTTGAATTATTGTATCTTAATTCATAATCTATGTATTCAATTGATTTTTCTATATTCCCCATTTGATAATAATTTTTTCCAATGATGAAATATATATTTTTACTCTCTAGATCTGCATTTAAGGATAATGCTTTCTTTAAATCAATTTCCGCATTTCTATAATCTTTTAATATGTGCAGAATTTGACCTCTCTCGAAATATAAAAATGGATCAGAATTATTATCACTAATTAATTTATTATAATATTTTAACGCTTCTTCGTAATTCTTGGATTTAATATTTAGCTGAGCTTTTTGAAGAGTATCCAATGCTTCAGCATTTCTTATTTCGTTTACAAGCTCTGAAATTATTTCAGAATTTTTATCTGCTTCATCTAAAATAGAAATATTAAATTTCGCCATATCAAATTTTTTAAGCGATACAAGTAGTTTTATTTTTTCGGTTAAGAATTTTGTATTATCCCTATCTCTCATAATAGCCTTGTTTAGACTTGCTAAAGCTGAATTGTCATCATTGTCGAGTCTTGATATGAGGTGGTTTAGATAATATGAATATGAATAATCAGGATTAATCTCTATAATCTCATGGATTAATTTTTTTGCTCTTTCTGTATCACCTATCATGATGTAATTTTCAGCCAGTTGTGATATTGATTGAATATCATTTGGAGTTTCGTATTTTAAACCCATGAGTATTAGTATAGCTCTAGATTCTTCGCCGGATTTGAATAATGCTCGTGAATATTGTCTTTTTGTATCAATTCCTGTCTTGCCAAGTTCTATTGATTTTTCAATTAAATTAGATGCTCTTGAATAATTATTCAAATTTAGATCAATCAACCCTGCTAGGTAGAAAGTATCTGCGTTTGGTTTCCTATCTACCTCAAATAACTTATTTATAGTATTTTTTGCTAATTGATTGTTGTTAAGAGAATAATATGAATTTGCAAGAGAAAATAGTAAATCTTTTCTTGTCTGGTTAGTGTCCTCATTTAATGCTTTTTGGCAATTAGCTATTGCCGGTTTGTGTAATCCAATCTGAGAAAATTGGATACACTTCTTAGCACTTACTTCATCAGCTTGAGCATATTGAATTAGTGGTAATAAGAAGAATGAGATTAGTAAGAATATTTTTTTTATATATAAATGCATTAGTTCTATCTCAATTATCTGATTTACACATTATAATAAAATTACCATATAATTGAAGTATTAATAGCTCTATACATCAAGCTCTTCCAAAATAATCAATTATTTTATCGATTTCTCTTAAGTAAAACTTGTTTTCCAATATTGCATATTGCATGAGTGGAATAATCTGATATATCAAAATTTTAAACTCCCAAAATTCATCACTGATTTTATTTATTTCGTTATAGCATTCATAAAAGCCTCTTCCAAATGTTCCATTTTGATAGATGTATGCCAACTCATATTCATAGTCTCCATAGAATATTGCAGGATCAATTATTTGATATGTATGAGTTTTAGCTTGCCTATTAATTAATATATTTCCTCTCCAAATATCACCATGCAAAAGAGAGGGGTGACTTGGCTCTGTTAAATTCTCTTTTATTACTTCTCTGAAATTTTTATACTTATTGTATCTTCTCTTATCGATCAAGGATCTATTTAGTAATATCTCTAGATAATAATCATATCTATTCTTTAAAAAGAATTTAGTCCAACTTGATGATTTTTCATTATTTTGTATTACATTACCTAGATAGGTGGAATATCCATAACCATAGGATGTACCTTTTTTTGAATGTAATTCTGAGAGAAATTTAGCAATTATTTCATAATCGTCAATTGCGAGAATATAATTTTTATCATTTTCAAAATATTCCATTAGCAATAGATCGTTATCAGAATAATAAATTTTCAGGGAAATAAATTTGATATCCCTTAGGTCATCATAAATCTTTTTTAAAACTGTTAGCTGGTTTGTGGGGTTTTTATTTAATTTGAGAATATATTTTTTTTCAATAGTAGTAAGTAGGTAAGTTTCAATACCATACTGCTTTGATAAGAGAATGAGATTTTCAATGACTGACTTTGATGGTAAAACACCCTTAGCGTTGAGTAATTGAACTATATCCATCATTCATCCCCACAAATAACTTCTCGCAATTGAGACTCTATCTATATGATATGATAAAGCGTGATCTCTATCTTTCTCTAAAAACAGAGGGCCATCGTGATCAATGTAATCTGCGTGGTAAGCAATTATTTGAGATGCAGCAATCCCTAGGGATGTACAAAGCATGCAACCTGACATAATTTTTAGATCTTTTTTTTGGGCTGCTTTAACCATATTCATCGCTTCAGTTAGTCCTCCAGATTTATCTAACTTTATATTAATTGCATCATAATATTGACTAATTTTTTCGATATCATTTGATATATGGCATGACTCATCAGCACATATGATTGTTTTTGCTTTGATATCTTTCAGCAAAAAATCAAATTCAACTTTCATTGGTTGTTCTATCATTTCAATATTAAATCTCTCTGCGTACTCTAAATATCTACCCAAGTCTCTGGCTGCTATTGACTCATTTGCATCAACAATGACTCTTTTTTTGGGGTATAAATTTCTTATATTATGAATCTTGCTATAATCATTCTCAGTTCCATCAAGTTTTATTTTGAAAATTGCGTAGTCATTATATTTTGATGCTCTTGTCATTGTCTTATCTAGAGATGAAAGATCCAGGGTTATCATTGTTTTTAAATTTTGTGGTCTTTGGATTTTAAAATAATCCCAAATCGAAAGGCCATTTTTTTTTAAAAAATAATCCCATAATGCAATATCTACAGCAGATCTTGCTGGACTTGGTGTGAATAACTCAGATAGATTATTTTGGTTTATAATACGGTGATTTTGTTCAATGGTTTTTTTTATTTTGCTGAGTTCAAGCAATTCTGTATGAATATTTCTTTTGTATCTTGGGTTTGGCGTACATTCACCAACACCTTGTATTTTACCATCTGTGACCTCAACTTTGATAATCTCCGCGGTATTTTTAGTTCCTCTAGAAATAGAAAAGCTATCATTTAATTTAAATATTTCAGGATAATAATTTAATTCCAATGTATGCATTGAAGTTGTTTCTGGCGTTATTCATGGTGTTTGCAAATATTTATTAGTCAAGTTTTCCAATTGAGTGGGATATTAGAATAAATAAAATACCTGATTCCGAGTCTAATAAAAGCCTAATCTCATTTTCATCATTTGTTCTTTGATAATTATTTATGATTTCTTCAAAGGACTTTAGATATTTATTTGCAAGACTCCTAAAGTTTCTATTCTCAGAATATCGTGTTTTAATTGCATTAAATAATCTCTTTCCAAGTCTTGAATAATCTTTTTCAGAAATAACTTGCTCTTCACCACTATAAAAAGATTCCCATACTGCACTTGGTTTTTTATCTGTTAGTATTGAATATATTTTTTCATAATCAAATTTGAGAGTATCAAGGAGTTCATTTTCTAACGTCTCTAATTTCTGATTATCTGCTTGCTGTTTTTTCTCATTTAACCTGGAATTTGGTGTTAAAATTTCAGGTAGTAACCAGTCTCTTGATTTACTTTTCTTTTGTGAAGGGGGTGATTTTTCATTAGATTTGGATTTTTGTATTATAGTGGTTTGTTCGTCTACCGATTTATATGAACCATCATCTATATCTCTGTAATTATCATAATCAGATATTAATTTATTTAGTTTTGATATTGCACTTATTTGTTCTTCAATTACATTTCTCATCTTATTTAGGTAATTTGAAGCTTCATCCGGTAGTTCAAAAAGTTCTCTTTTAACCATGTTTTTCGTTATATTAAGCTCCTCGGAGAGGGTTGTTGAAGCATTAACAAGCTCACTAATATTATCTTTGTATTCGACTGATAGATTGTTAATTTCTTTGTTAATTTTATTTATGGTATCTGATTGAATACCGACCATATCAGCAGTCAATTTTATTGTCTTGTTTGATATTTCAGAAGCTAAATCATCCGATATATTTCTTGCTTGATTTTTAAACTGAATAATTTTTTGTGTTATGTCTTCAGAAATTTTATCTATGTTTGAAGTTGTATGTTCACCTAATTCTAATGTTTTCTGCATTAATCTCGAGCTTAATTCAATTAAATCTTGATGAGTCTTTTCTTGAATTGATTTAAGTCCTGTGTCAGTAATTTTAGATGTTTCACTAAAGTTTGATTTTATTGTTTTGAGAATTTCATTAATCGTTAAATTTAACTGATCTGTAGTTTCAATTGTGATTTCCTTGATGGACTCATTCATAAGTTTTGTTTTTGCATTGAACTCCAGTACTTTTTGATCAAAAGTTTTTTCTAACTCAAATTTTTGATCCTCTATGGTCGATTTTGTATCATTTTGTAAATTAGAGAATATATCTTCTATTTTCTTCAGTTGTTCTTTTATTTGAGAGTCAATATTTGATGAAATGCCGAGTAACGAGTCTGACAATTGAGTGTTCATCTTAATTTCTTCGCTTAGTTTATCATCAATTTTTGAGACTGTTTCTTGTCCAACGAGAGATATTTTAGTTTCAAATTCTTGTGATATTGTTTCAAGGGACTGGATATCATTTGCAAGATCGTTGAAGACATTCAATAACTTTGGTTCGATTACTTCACGGAAGTTATTTAAAAGGTCATCTGCATTAATCAATTTTGAGTCAATTAGCTCACTAATATTTTTTAATTCTGAAATTGATTGATCAAGTCTCTTGTTTTGACCTGAAACCATTGAATTAATATTACTTAGGCTCAGATCTAATTCATCTTTGGTTGACTTAATGATTTGAGTTTGATCAAAAATTTTATTGTTTGTTTGATCTAAATTTTCTGCAATCTCCGTGCTATTCAAGTTAATTGTGTTGGATGCATTTTGAATTTTATTTATGGACTGATCAAATAATTCAATTTTCTCATTTATGCTTTCTTCAAGTTCTTTTAAACGATTAACATAAGAGCTGATCTCTGAACCAAGATGGATGCTTCTTGTGTCTATTGTTTCAAGTATATTTTGTAAATCAGAATTTGCTGTTTTTGATGATGACATCAATTCATCCTTTTGGGCTTTAAGTAAATTGATTGTATTCTCAAGTTTTGATTGACTTAAATTAATGGTTTCATTTATGTTATCCAACTCTATTGAGAGGGATTTCTCTAGGTCGCTTGTTTTCTTGATTGCATCATTAACAGATGATGTGATTTGGTTAACCTCACTTTTTATTGCCCCGCTGAGAGTTTTAATAGCTTTTTCTGATGAATTGGTTGGGTGAGTTAATCGAAGTGCTGCATTAAGAAGACCGTTTGATAAAATTGTTAGGTCATGTATTTTGCCGATCAATGAAATGTATAACCATATGATGGGTATAAAAATTAGTGATAGGGCAACATATATTTGGATCCTTTGCTCTAGAAGTAATTGAATTATGGATTCAAGATTTGAGAGGTTGTTCTTGTTGAAATAATAGAAAATTCCGCCACAAGTAAGTATGTAAAAGATTGTTATAAAAAAAGTTAGACTTTTTGATCTTTTTGATTTCCTGTTGTTTAATTTTTCTATGAGGCTTGCTGCGTATATATCATCATCATTTGCATGATTTATGCTGTTCTGTGGAAGATTTTTATCCGTTCCTTTTTCAATCTTTAAGTTACTCATTTTATTAAATCAATTTTTCAATAAATATAATAGTTTATGTGATAATATTTAAACTAAATTGTTAGCTAATAACTATAGTATAGTAAAGAAATTTAATCAAACAATTAAAGGAATAATTAATATATTACATGAGAAAATCATTTCAATTAATCACAAGCTTGTTTATCTCAAATTGAAAAAATAAAAGATAACACTATATTAATATTGGTACTACACGAAAGATTAACAATGATTACAATAAATTTCATAAATTCAAAGGGTATAAAAAAATCAGTTAATGCGGTTGAAGGGGAGACCCTTATGGAATGTGCAAAAAAAAATGATATATACGAAATTGAGGCAGATTGTGGTGGGGGTTGCTCATGTGCCACTTGTCACGTTTATATTGAAAAAGAATGGATAAACAAAATCAAAGAACCATCTGAAATGGAAGAGGATATGCTTGATTTTGCATTAAACGTAAAAGATAACAGTAGGCTTTCATGTCAAATAAAATTGGAATCTGATCTTGATGGCTTAACTGTAAGAACACCAGAGACTCAGTTTTAGGGTAATTGTTAATGTCTAATGAAATTCACACAGATGCTCTTATTATAGGTGCTGGTCCAGTTGGTTTATTTGCAGTTTTTGAGCTAGGATTGTTAAATATCAACTGCCATGTTTTGGATATATTGGATAAACCTGGTGGTCAATGCGCTCAGCTATATCCTGAGAAACCAATATATGACATACCTGCTTACCCAATGATCACAGGTGATGATTTAACAAAAAATTTATTAAAACAAATTAAACCCTTTGGACCAACATTTCACCTTGAACAACTTGCTATTGATATATCAAAAATTGATGAAAATACCTGGCAAGTAAAAACAGACAAAGAATTAACCTTCATATGTAAAGTGATTGTTGTTGCTGCTGGTGGTGGTTCATTTGAACCAAAAAAACCAAATATTCCAAATCTAGAGTTGTATAATGAATGTGTTCGCTATTCTATTGATAAGAAAGACAGGTTTAAGGATAAAGACATCGTTATACTTGGTGGAGGGGATAGTGCTCTGGATTGGACAGTTGAGTTGTATAAAATCACAAAAAGCCTGACACTCGTTCATAGAAGGGATAATTTTCGAGGAGCGACATCTACTGTAAAAAAAGTTATGGAACTTCGTGACAACAATCAAATTAATTTTCATGTTGGTCAAGTCATTGAACTTATTGGAGCAAACGGTGATTTAAAATCGGTAATATGTGAAACAAAAGATTCAGAATTGGAATTGCCTTGTGAAATACTTATGCCTTTTTTTGGTTTGACAATGTCGCTTGGTCCCCTTTGTGATTGGGGTTTTAGTCTGAAAGAGAATAGGATATTAGTAAATACAGAAACTTTCGAAACTAACATATCAGGTATTTACGCCGTTGGTGATATCAATACATATCCAGGAAAATTAAAACTGATATTATCCGGATTCCATGAATGTGCTTTAATGTCTCATGCCGTTTATAAAAAAATAAATCCAGAAGAAAAGCTCACACTTCAGTATACAACTACCAGCAGTTCTCTGCAGAAAAAATTATTAAGCCAGTAGTTTTTTTATTAATTGTTAGGGGATAAATTAAACTTTTTATCTCATAACTTATTGATTAGTATTCTATATCAGACTATATAAGTGTTATTAATTTAGTTTATGGAATAATGATGACCAAAACAGATGATTATATCCCGAGTGAAACTGAAGAGTACATGTGTGATAAGCATCTGAAGTACTTCAAAGATAAGCTTCTAAATTGGAAGCAAGAAATAATCTCAAATTCAAAGCTTACTCTTGAAAATCTTCAAGAAAAAAATTCCTTTCCTGACGACACAGACAGGGCATCAAATGAAACAGATAGATCTGTTGAGTTAAGAGCTAGAGATCGCCAAAGAAAATTAATTTCAAAAATTGATAAGGCATTAAAGAGTATTGAAGATGGTGAATACGGTTTCTGTGAAGAAACTGGTGAACCAATCGGTTTAGCTCGACTTGAAGCTAGACCAACTGCTACACTATCTGTGGAAGCACAAGAAAGGCATGAAAGAAACGAAAAAATTTATAGATTTAAATAATCTTTTAAAAACTAGAAATAAGTTATACATTGCTCTAGCACTGTTACTTTGTACTTCAATATTTTTTCTGAAACCAATTTTATTACCACTGCTCATAATAATTTCAACATCCACATTAGGCATTGTATATCTATACGACCTTCTAGCTGATAGTAATTCGAGAGTGGATGTTGAAGATGATAGAATAGAAATTGATAAACAATCCTATCAAAATCAGAAAATGCAATCCATTGGTCAATTGGCAGGAGGGGTTGCACATGACTTTAATAATGTTCTCACCGCAATAATTGTATCCACCGATTTACTTATCTTACGTTTCAAACCTGAAGATCCAACTTTTCGAGAATTACATGAAATAAGGGATAATGCTCAACGAGCAGCTGGCATCGTCAGACAGTTACTCGCGTATTCAAGACAACAAAATTTTAATTTAGAGATCATATCACTAACGGACATTTTACAAGAGCAAATTACATTACTTAATCGTCTTGTGGGTGACAAAATAACAATTGAAATAGATCATGAGTCAGATCTTTGGTTGATAAAAGGAGATTCAAATCAATTTGAATCTGTCATAACAAATCTAGTGATTAACGCTCGTGATGCCATTGAGTCCAAAAAAACTGATGGGAAAATAACTATCAGTACTTCAAACATATCTGAGATGGAAATTCCAAAGGATCTAAACAATCAAATGATAGAAAAAGATTATGTAAAAATCACTATTAAAGATAATGGTATTGGTATTCCTGAAGATTTAAGGGATAAGATTTTTGAACCATTTTACTCAAGTAAAGGTCATAATGGGACAGGACTGGGCTTATCCATGGTTTACGGCATAATTAAGCAGCTTAATGGTTATATTTTTGTCTCAGATAACATGCCAGAATCTGGTACAAGATTTGATATTTATATTCCAAGGTATTTCGAAGATAATGTTTTGGATCCCATCCCAATTATAAATCAAGATGAGTCTCTTAAAAAAGATATAACAGGTGATGGAAGAATTCTATTAGTAGAAGATGAAGACTCTGTCAGAATGTTTACTAAAAAAGCACTGGAATTATCTGGGTACGAGGTAGCCGAAGCTTATGATGGTGTTTCGGGGTTAAACCTTATTAAGAATGGAAATATTGGATATGATTTGATCATTACTGATGTCATGATGCCAGAAATGGATGGTCCAACATTGGTTAATGAAGTAAAAAAAATTCTGCCAGATCAAAAGATATTATTTATTTCTGGTTACACTGAAAATAACCAAGATCTCAATGTAGAAAAACAAAAAGAAGTTTATTTCTTAAATAAACCCTTTACCCTTGAGGAATTAAATTTAACAGTAAAGAAAATAATTTTTGATTAGAAATCCTAATTACAATTTTGTGCTTGACTGAATGAGAACAAAAGTGGTACAAAAGTTTAAATCACTAAATGCTTTACGGAAAGGTATATAGATATGTCGGATAAAACGCTACACGCAGTTGAAACAGAAAATGCAACAGATAGTGCAAAAAATAAGGCCTTAGAGACAGCCTTAACCCAAATTGAAAGGTCGTTTGGTAAGGGCTCAATTATGAAACTTGGTGTTGATGGGGTTGTTGTAGAAATGGAATCAATTTCAACCGGTTCCCTTGGGCTTGATATTGCATTAGGGATAGGTGGTTTTCCAAAGGGTAGAGTGATTGAAATTTATGGACCTGAGTCGTCTGGTAAGACAACGCTGGCATTACATACAATAGCAGAATCCCAGAAAAAAGGTGGGGTTTGTGCGTTCATTGATGCAGAACATGCTCTAGATCCATCTTATGCGAAGAAACTTGGGGTAAATATAGAAGAGCTATTAATATCGCAACCTGATACTGGAGAACAAGCTCTAGAAATTGCAGATACTCTTGTTAGAACTGGTGCTGTTAGTGTGTTAGTTATTGATTCCGTCGCTGCTTTAACACCACGTGCTGAACTTGAAGGAGATATGGGTGACTCACTACCAGGCCTTCAAGCAAGATTAATGAGTCAGGCATTAAGAAAACTAACGGGTTCAATATCCAGATCAAATACTATGGTGATTTTTATAAATCAAATAAGAATGAAAATTGGCGTAATGTTTGGAAGTCCAGAAACTACAACTGGCGGTAATGCGCTGAAATTTTATGCTTCTGTGAGAATTGATATAAGAAAGGTTACTCAAATTAAAGAAAAAGACGAGGTTATTGGACACGAGACTAGATGTAAAGTAGTAAAAAATAAAGTCGCACCTCCATTCAGACAAGTAGAGTTTGATATTATGTATGGAGAAGGTATTTCTAAAGCTGGTGAACTAATAGATCTTGGTGTAAAGATTGGAATAATTGACAAAGCCGGTTCTTGGTACGCATATGGTGATGAGAGGCTTGGTCAAGGTAAAGAAAATGCAAGACAATTTCTAAAAAATCATTCTGAAATTGCAGATGATATCGAACAGAAGATAAGAAATTCATATAGTAAGAAAGATGAAATGATTGATGAAGCAGTTCATGATGATGAAAAAAATGTTCAGATCTCCGAATAAACATCAAACATTATAGACATAGAAACTATCACTAGTTTATAATCGTTTTATGATTACATCAAATGAAGTTAGGAATGTTTTTCTTGATTATTTTAAATCAAAAAATCATATAATAAATAAATCAAGTCCCCTCGTACCACTTAACGATCCTACGTTACTATTTACAAATGCTGGGATGGTTCAGTTTAAAAATTTTTTTACCGGTGTTGAAAAAACTGACCTTGAAAGAGTTGTCACTTCACAGAAATGTGTGAGAGCAGGTGGAAAGCATAATGATCTAGACAATGTAGGATACACTCACAGACATCATACATTTTTTGAAATGTTGGGTAATTTTTCATTTGGTGATTATTTCAAAGAAGGTGCTATTGAATATGCATGGGAATTGATAACTAAGGAATATGCAATTCCAAAAGAAAAGCTTCTAGTAACCGTATTTCATGAAGATGCAGATGCACTTAATTTATGGAAAAAGATTTCAGGATTAAGTGATGATAAAATAATAAAAATAAATACAAGTGATAATTTTTGGTCAATGGGCGATACAGGTCCATGTGGTCCTTGTTCAGAAATTTTTTACGATCATGGCGATCACATCGATGGAGGACCACCAGGATCACCTAATGAAGATGGGGATCGTTTTGTCGAAATTTGGAATTTAGTCTTTATGCAATATGAGCAGGTTGACTCATCAAGAAGAATTGACCTACCAAATCCATCCATTGATACAGGAATGGGTTTAGAACGGATGACTGCTGTTCTTAATGGAACTCACTCAAATTTTGATATTGATATATTCCAGTCAATAATAGATAAGATAACAAATGTAGTTAAAAAATCCCCAGATGATGATATCGCTAGTTATAGAGTTATCGCAGATCATCTAAGATCAACAGCATTTTTAATAGCTGATGGCGTATTACCATCTAATGAAGGACGGGGATACGTTCTAAGGAGAATATGCAGACGTGCAACCAGACATGCAGACTTGATAGGGTATAAGAAACCATTATTACATCAACTTTTACCAACACTCATCGAAACTATGGGAGAAGCATATCCAGAGATAGGTAATAATATTTCACTTATCAAAGAAACGCTAGAATATGAAGAAACTAAATTTAGAGAAACCTTAAGTAGAGGACTTAAAATACTTAATGATGAGCTCACTAACCACTCACAAGATGAAGTGTTCTCTGGTAAGACAGCATTTAAGTTGTACGATACTTATGGATTCCCATTAGACTTAACTGAGGACCTTTTGAAGGCTAAGAATATGACTGTCGATATAAAGACATTTAACGCTGAAATGGATCTTCAAAAGAGTCAAACTAAAGCTTCATGGAAGGGATCTGGTGAACAAGCCGATAGTAAATTTTATTTTGAATTACTGAATAAATATCCTCAGACAATATTCCATGGGTATAGTGATTATGAGTCTACCGGAAATGTTATTGCTATCATTGCAGATCAAAAAGAAGTTGATATTGTAAAGGCAGATCACGATGCAACCTTGATAATGGACCAAACAATTTTTTATGCCGAGTCAGGGGGGCAAGTTGCAGATATAGGAGAACTTATCAGCGAAGATGCTAGCATTAGGTTTATTGTAAAAGATGTACAAAAAATTGGTGGATCTCTTTTTCTTCATAACGGAACACTCTCTCTAAAATCAAAAGATTTAAAAGTTGGACAAAAATTATTACAAAAGATTGATAGAGATTTTAGGAAAAAGATTTCAAAAAATCATTCAGCAACCCATCTGTTGCATGAGTCATTGAGACAAATATTAGGTGACCACATATCTCAAAAAGGATCTTTAGTTAATGATAAAAGACTAAGATTTGATTTTAGTCACCAAAAACCAATACCAAATAATGATATTTTAGAAATTGAAAAAATAGCTAACTATATTGTTATGCAAAACAACTCAGTTGAAACACAAGTTATGTCAACTGATGATGCTATGAAGACAGGTGCTAGAGCCTTATTTGGTGAAAAATATGGAAAAGAAGTGAGGGTCGTATCAATGGGTAATTTTAATGATAAAAAATTCTCTGTTGAGTTATGCGGTGGAACTCACGTGAAGAACACTGGTGACATAGGTCCAATAAAAATTATGGCAGAGCAGGGAATTGCATCAGGCGTTAGAAGAATTGAGGCTATTACTGGGCAAGAAGCCATAAATTATCTTTCAAAACAAAATTCTCTAATGATTAAAGCGAGAGAACTTCTCAATGCACAAGGCGATGATATTATTGAAAAATTAGAAGTGTTAATTAAGCAGAAAAAGAATATAGAAAAGGAACTTGATGCTCTAACTCAAAAGGATAAATTCAAGAATATAAGTGATAACCTTGAAGAGCTATTGATAGGTGATATAAATCTGATATATCAAAATCTTGATAATGTTTCACCTAAAGATTTACGTAAGTTAATGGATGACACCAAAGCAAAAATCAAATCTGCAATCATAATTCTCATAGGTGATCAAGATGGAAAGAAAATGCTAATTGCGGGTGTTACAAATGATTTGGTAGATAAATATAGTGCAAATGAAATTGTTAAAATAATATCTACATTCTCAGACATCAAAGGTGGAGGACGAAATGATATGGCCCAAGCAGGTGGTAGCAATGTAGGAGAAAAAAGTCAAATAATAGACTCCGTCACTAAATATATCAGTGATAAAAGTTAATACATAACTAATGGCATCCCTTACAAAAACCAAATATTTCTAGATTGTGGGTGGCATATTTGAAATCTGATTTTTTTGTAAGTTTTGAGAATTCATCTGTTAAATTATTATCGTTTATCTCACTTACATTCTTGCATTTCTCACAAATTAGAAATGATGTGGATTTTTTTATATCACAATTTTTATTTTTGCAGGCAATATAGGAATTTAGGCTTTCAATTTTATGAACAGCTCCAATTTCAATTAATTTATCGAGCGCTCGGTATACTTGTTGAGGTGATTTAATACCTTTTTTTTGAATGTTAAAAAGAATACTATACGCTCCAAGAGGCTGATCAGATTTCTCAAGGGAATTTAGGACAATTTGTTGATTATTAGTTAAATTTTTTTCCATGTTGCTAATTTTCTATTTAATTCTCCCAACAAATATTCTCTTTGTTATTGGTAGTAATGATATAATGAATAGTAAAGAAGCTGCAACCAAAATCGATGGTCCAGAAGATGTATTTAACCCAAGTGATGTATATAATCCAATAACAATTGAAATCACACCAGCCATACTTGCAATAAATAGCATTTGAATTGGGTTTGTTGATAAATTTCGGGCAAGTGCTGCTGGTATAATTAATAATCCTGTAATGAGAAGGATTCCTATCATTTTTATTGATATTGCAATTATCCCAGATAATAGGATTATGAATATTATATCGTATCTTTTGGGTTTCATGTTTTCTGAAGCAGCAATATCCCGATTTACAGTCCCAGCAAGTAAATATGGCCAAATGCCATAGAAAACTAATAATATTAATGGCCCAATAGTCCAAATAACCAAAACATCAATTTTATTTACAGCAAGTATGTCACCAAATAATAGTCCCATTATATCAAAGCGGATGAATGATAAATATCCAACCACTAATAGCCCAAGGGATAGACTTGCATGAGATAATAATCCAAGTAAAGAGTCAGAAGGTAGCTCTGTTTTCTCAAGTAGATAGAGTAACATGATTGCAACTGTAATTGATACTAAGAAGACGGTAATTGAAATGTTTATAGAAAAAATGTAACCAAGAGTCACACCGAGCAGAGACGAGTGTGATAGGGTTTCACCAAAATATGATAGTCTTCTCCAAACAACAAAGCAGCCGAATGGACCTGCAATTAATGCAATACCAATGCCCACTATTAATGCTCTTATGAAAAAATCATCTAATAATGTCATATTTCTTATATCCAATTAATGTGAATGGTCATGATCGTGCTCATATGGAGAGAGTGTTTGTGATGCTTTTTCACCAAATAGATCAATAAATTCTTTACTTTGAATGATTGTTTTAGGAGATCCTGAACAACATATATGTCCATTTAAACAAATTACATTATTTGTACTGGACATAACAAAATGCAAATCATGGGATATCAATATTGTGCCACAGTTTAATTCAGAAGATATATTATTAATTAGATTATATAGGGCAATTTCACCATTAAAATCTACGCCCTGAACGGGTTCATCCAGAATTAATAGTTGTGGCTTATTTACAATTGCTCTTGCTAAAAGTACTCTTTGAAGTTCTCCACCCGACAAATTATCTAGATTTTTGTGTATGAGAGAAGCCACGCCTGTCATTTCAAGTGCGTTATTAATCTCCTCTAACTTTATTTTTTTGGTAAGCATCATAAAATCAATAACTCTTAGAGGAAGAGTCCAGTTAATTTCAAGCTTTTGAGGTACATAAGCAATTTTATTTGTATGCAGAGTAATACTTCCCATATCAGGTTTTAATATACCTAGTGCCATTTTTGCAGTAGTACTTTTTCCGGAACCATTTGGCCCAATTATTGTTAGAATTTCCCCTTCGCTCAATGTGAAACTTACATCTCTTACAAGCCATTTATCAGATCTAAAAACACCAGCTTGGTTAAGTTCTAATAAGATTTTATTACTCTTTGTATTCATTTTTTAACTTTTTATATTTACAAGTGTTATGTTATAATATAACAATTTTTACTTACATATCAATAAATCAAAAATAACACAATAGCGAGAAAAATATGCAAAATTTTATTAAAGCCAAATTTTATCTACCAATTTTAATATTTATATTTACAAATTCACATGATGCAAAATCAGAACTAAGTGTTGTAACTTCGATTAAACCAATTCACTCCATAACTTCCAATATATTGGATGGCATATCTGAGCCAATTTTGCTCGTTGAGGGAACAACATCGCCACACAGTTATATTCTGAAGCCATCGCATGTTGAGGCAATTAATAACGCAGATGTGATTTTTTTTGTTAGCAATGATTTAGAAACTTTTCTTGAAAGACCTCTGAATAATGTAAAAAATAGTGCTAAGATTATTGAGTTAATTGATAATGAAGACCTTTTTGTTTTAAATTTTAGAGAAAATAACATTTATCTGGGCAAAGACCATGACGATCATGAAGACCATGACGATCATGAAGACCATGCAAAACATGATGACCATGACGACCATGCAAAACATGACGATCATGATGAACATGATGACCATGGTCATCACGAGCATGCACAAGGTGAGTTTGATGTTCATATTTGGTTGGATCCATTTAATGCAAAGGTTATTGCAAATAATATTGCAGAAGAGCTATCCAAATTGGACCCAGAAAATATATCCAGATATCAAAATAACAGAGATAAATTTGTGGAAAGAGTGAGTGATACAGAGAAAAAAATTAGCCAGCAACTCGATCACTATGTCAGCTATGTAACATTTCATGATGGATACCAATACTTCGAAAATAGGTTTGATGTATTATCAAGTGGATCATTGACTATAAATCCTGACAGTATGCCAGGAGCAAGAGAGCTGAGTGATGTTAGGGAGTTAATGGTTGATAATGACATACATTGTATCTTCTCAGAGCCACAATTTAACCCTAAGGTTGTTGAGGTGATTGCAGATGATACGAATACTAAAATGGGTATTCTTGATCCCGTTGGAACAACAATTCCTCTTGGTAAAGATCATTATTTCGGAGTCCTCACAGCAATTGCTGACAGCCTAGAGGATTGCGGTCATGATCATTGAATAATTATTAATTTAATAAAATTTAAACAATTTACCGTAATAATTTACCATGTATTTTTTTTGGAGGGAGATAATATGGTTGAAAATTTTAATGGGTTCTTATATCTAATAATTTTTTTAGTAGTTCTAGCAATGAACACATTTTATGGATTTAATTGCCTTTTTCGAACTGAAAAATTCTTAGCAAAATATAATATTAGCATTGAGTCATCATTTTTTTGTAGATTTGCGGGTTCAATAATAACTGCAGCAGTTCTGATGCAGTTATATATATTATTTAGGGGGACTGAAGCAACTTGGGCATTCTTCAATTTTATGTTCATTGGAATGACTTTAGTCTCAGCAGCATCATTTTATGGCTTCGAGGTAGATAAACTTGGATTAACTGATGGCGCTAGTAGGGAAGGATATATTTCAACAGGTGTTTTAGCTCTTCTTTGGGCAATTCTATGCTACGGCTTGGCTGACAAGATATATATTTAACTAAATATCTAATTATATATATACTTAAAGAAATTTTTAGAACATAAATTATTTATATATTTCTATATTCTTTAGTGGCTGCAGTAACATTTTCTGCAGCCATATTAATTATAAATTCTAACTTTTTTATTTAGTGTATAGTTTAAGCCCAAGGTGTTATTACATCTTTGAGTTTTTTATATCCATCTATAAACCCAGGTCTATCTGCAGTGTAAATATTATCAAACTTATTAAGGGCATCATTAAGCCAACCTTTAAGTTTATCGTTACCTGGATTTGCATCTAGATATGCATCTCTTATCAAAACAAAATGTATTCTTGGATCATATGGCTTTTTGGTGCCGCCAACTGTTTCATCACCATCAAGAAGTCTCAGTAACATAGCATCAGCAGAGCCGAGTGTTTGTTCATGTATTGGTGGACCATCCATCCGGTGCATAACAGATGTCATATCACGACCATTGCCGGTAGTGTAGCCCATTTCATTCCATAAGTAATCCATGTGAGCTGTTGAGTTTACCTTTTTAAGTATTTTACTACCAAAATATCTGAGTGGGTCTGAAACATCTGCCAGTAAGTCTGTTAATCTATCACCGTCCAGATCGGTAGCTAGTACAATACAGTCCTGATGATTGATTAAGTCCCATAATAATAAGCCATAATTTGTATCTGCAATATGTTGTTCAATTTGCCCAGACCATTCATCCATGCCAGCCTTAAAATCTTTGGGAAGTAATGCAATTATTTTATCGATATTTTCTTTGTGTTCATCGTAGGCATTTACCGCCCATTTTCTGCCAACATTAAATTTAGTACCTTCAAGAAGCCAGGTGAGTAATCCTGCATTTATTCCATCCTCCATGGCTTGTGTGGGTTTAAAGGCTACTCTTCCAAGTTTCTTAGTATCATTTACCATTTTTAGGAATAACCTTGCAGCATGGGCCATTTGAATGCCGGGAGTATTCATTTCGGAATGGATTATCCCTGTTTTCTCATCGACATTAAATACTTTTTTATCTTGTGAGTATGGTAAACATGGCATACATCTGACAACAGTTATAGGGCCATATGGTCTAACATTGCAGTAAACGCCAGCTTGTGTTCTAAGTGGTGCATTACCTGATTTTCCCATGACGACCACTTTTGAACCATCGGTATCTCTAACGTAGGCATCCCCAGCTGTTGACCATTTTACTGATGTTATTGGCATATTTCCAAACCAACTTAGGGGCTCTAGTTTTAAATCATGTCTAATTTGAGACCACATAGGTAATGCGTAAAAAGGTAAGCCTAAAATATCAATTGCTGAAACTGTTCCCAACAATGCGAAGGCATCTGTTAATGAGTGGGCTATTGGATTAATATCGGAATTATGGTTGCCGCCTTTCCAGACTATCGCGTCTGGATATCCATTTGGTTTTATATCTGCCTTCTCGTATATGCCATCAAATATTTCTTGGAGATTTCCTCCGGCTGCTTCAGTCTCTGCTATTTTAATTAGATCAATCATTTCGTTACCTTATTTATTATAAGCGTTTTTAAATATATAAATTACATTATATTTGTTATAACAATAGATGTTTCTAGGTCAATATCAAATAATGAATTTAATAGGGTTATGCCTCAAAAGATCAAAAAAATCGCTAATAATGTTGAGAAACAAAATAATTCACCGATAATAATATTATCCAAACCACAGTTAGGGAATAATATTGGTGCAACTGCACGTGTAATGGCAAATTTTGGGGTTTATAAATTAAGAGTAGTAAATCCAAGAAGCGGTTGGCTGAACTCTGAGACCTACAGTTCATCCTCTGGTGCATCTGCAATTATAGATAATGCTGGGATCTTTGATGAAGTTAAGGATTCAATTTCAGACTTAGATATTGTATACGCAACTACTGCAAGAAGAAGAGATTTGATTAAAGAGGTTCTTAGTCCCAAATCAGCTGCTGTTGATATGAGAGATAATATAAAACAAGGTAAGAGAGTCGGCATACTATTTGGAGGGGAAAAGTCTGGTTTATCAAATGAAGAATTAACCTATGCAGATAAGATAATTACGGCACCGGTTAATCCAGAATTTGCATCTTTAAATCTCGCTCAAGCAGTGTGTGTAACTGTTTATGAATACTACTCGAGTGGAAACATTAAGGCACTTGGAAGGGTTACGGATAGTGATAAGGGAAGATTTGAAGGTCTAGCAACGGATAAGACAAAAAATGCAAATAAAAAAGAATATATCCATTTTCTAGAATTTTTAGAAAAGGCTCTAACTGATAAAGGTTTTTTTAGTGCTCCAGAAAAAAAGAGTATAATGTTAAATAATATTAGAAGTATGTTTCAGAGACAAAACTTAACACAAAAAGATATTAAGATTTTATTTGGAATATTCAAACAACTATTAAATAAGTAAACATATACAACTAATCGTTGACACAATGATCCATTGATTGTAGTGATATCTATAATTTTTAACCCGCGAATTGATTTATAAATCAAAATTCTGTCAGCAATTTATTGCTTAGGAGGGCGGATCCAAATGGAGGATTTAGAATGACAAAGAGAATAAATGCCAAGTATAAAATTGATAGAAGGCTTGGTGAAAACATCTGGGGTAGGCCGAAGAGCCCAGTCAATAGAAGAAGTTATGCACCAGGTGAACACGGTCAAAGAAGGCAAGGCAAGCCATCTGACTACGGATTGCAACTTAGAGCAAAACAAAAATTAAAAGGGTATTACGGTAATTTAACTGAGAAGCAATTCAAAGCTTGTTACAGGGAAGCTGCAAGAGTTAAAGGAGATACTGGAGAAAATCTCATTGGTCTGCTTGAGCGCAGATTAGACGCAGTCATATATAGAGCCAAAATAGTCCCTACTGTATTTGCTGCAAGACAATTTGTTAATCACGGTCATGTAACTGTTAACGGCAAAAAAACAAATATTGGAAGTTATAGATTAAAAATTGGTGATGTTGTTGAGGTTAGAGAAAAATCAAGAACAATTCCAATGGTCTTGCAATCTATTGAGAGTCAGGAAAGAGATATACCGGAATATATTGAATTCGAGCAAAATAGCTTCAAAATTTCAATAAAAAGAGTACCAAACTTAGATGATGTGCCTTATCCGGTTCAAATGGAACCAAATTTAGTGATCGAGTTCTATTCAAGATAATTAGTTTGTCTTAATACCCTTGTCGGCAAAGAATTGTTTTAGTTCGTTTTCTTCAAACATTTCTCTAACAATATCTGCGCCGCCAACGAACTCATTTTTTACATACAATTGAGGTATGGTTGGCCAATTTGTAAATTCTTTAATACCGTTTCTTACAGTTTCATCTTCTAAGACATTTACAGAAGAAAATTCAACTTCCAGATAGTTAAGTATTTGAACAACTTGATTTGAAAAACCACATTGTGGCATTTCAGGAGTTCCTTTCATGAATAAAACTACATCAGAAGAAGTTATTTTATTGCTAATCCATGTATTAATATCTTGGTCCATTTTATCCTCACTAAATTGAAATGGTTTTGATTTGAAGTGCATGTAAGATTGTTCCCATTTTATCTTGTAGAGCACTGTAAACGATTTGATGTTGTTCAAGGCGTGATTTATTTCTAAATTGTTCTGATTTGATCATTATTGAATAGTGATTATCATCACCAGCAAGATCTTTTATCTCTATAATTGCATCAGGAAGGGCATTTTGTACTAGTGTTTGAAGTTCGGACAATTTCATACTCATAATGTTACCTTTAACTTGCCATTAACTCAGGAATTAAATTTTCAAATGCTTCATTTAATTCATTTAAAGATATAACTATTTTATCATTCACTTTCAATTCATTCCCTGTAATATTTCCTAAGTGATGATATTGAATCGACGCATTATTTAGTATTTCAAACATCTTATCTTGGTTGTTTGATGAAACAGAAATAATATATCTTGATTGATTCTCTGCAAATAATTCTTCTAAGATATTGCCATTGTTTGCGATATTTATATCAGCGCCGATATTTGATTTAATTAATAATTCACAAATCGAAATTATTAAGCCGCCATCTGAAATATCATGGCAACTAGATAGTAACTGATCATTGATGAGTTTTTTCACGATCTCACCATTTATTTTTTCAGTTTTAAGATTTACGTCAGGAGGATCTTCTGTGTTTCTTCCCATAATAACTTCTTCAAAGGCAGAACAACTTAAATTTTTACCTTTGTTTCCTATTAAAAAAACTTGATCACCCTCTAACATATGTCCAAATTTTTCTAGAAAACTAATGTCATTAATTAAACCCACACCTCCAATAGTTGGTGTGTTATTAATTGGCTTACCATTAGTCTCATTGTAGAGGGAGACATTACCTGAAACAACTGGGAAATTAAGTTCTCTTGATGCTTCTGTGATACCTTCAATAGTTTTTACAAAATCATACATAATTTCCGGTTTTTCTGGATTACCAAAATTCAAGCAGTTAGTTATTGCAAGAGGTTCTGCACCCATAGAAATTATATTCCTCCAGCATTCAGCCACTGCTTGTTTAGCGCCTTTCTTTGCATCTGCAGTACAATATTTCGGATTAACATCAGATGACATTGCAATTGCTTTTTTTGTTCCCTCAATTCTTACAATTCCAGCATCATCTCCTGCCGGATTCAATGTATTTGCCATGATTGATCTATCATATTGCTCCCATATCCATTTTTTAGAGCATATATTTGGTGAATTTAATAGCTTTAGTATTGTATCTTTAATATCAATGTTCTGATTAATCTTTGCAGTAGATTTTTGTTTTTGTTTTCGCGGTGATACATCTCTTTTGTATATTGGTGCACTATCAGTTAAATAGGTTATCGGAATATTAGCCTCTACCTTATTCTTATGTTTAACAACTAAATTGTTTGTGTCAGTAATCTGTCCAACAATCTCAAAATCGACCCCCCATTTTTCAAAAACTTCTTTTGCTAGCTGAGTTTTTTCTGGTGTTAATACCATAAGCATTCTCTCTTGGCTCTCAGACAACATCATTTCATACGCAGTCATGTTTTTTTGTCTCGTTGGTATTTTATCCAAATTTAATTCAATTCCAACTTGTCCTTTATCGGCCATCTCAACAGAAGAAGATGTTAGACCAGCAGCACCCATATCCTGAATGGAAACTATTGCATCTTCCTGCATTAATTCCAGACATGCTTCTAAAAGAAGTTTTTCTGCATATGGATCACCCACTTGCACTGTTGGTCTATTTTTTTCTGATTCATCATCAAATTCACCAGATGCCATTGTAGCTCCGTGTATCCCATCACGTCCAGTTTTTGCTCCAACGTAGACCACTGGATTTCCAATTCCGGATGCCTTGGAATAAAAGATTTTATCATGGGTGGTTAGTCCTACACACATTGCATTTACAAGATTATTCCCATTATATGAGCTATCAAAACCTGTTTCACCAGATATAGTTGGTATACCTACACAATTTCCATAACCACCAATACCGCTAACGACACCAGATAATAAATACTTTGTCTTTGGGTGATTTATTTCGCCAAAACGCAGTGAGTTTAATAATGCAATAGGTCTGGCTCCCATTGTAAAAACATCTCTCATAATACCACCAACACCTGTTGCTGCACCTTGATAAGGCTCAATGAATGAGGGGTGATTATGACTCTCCATCTTAAAAATGACTGCTTGATTGTCTCCAATGTCAACGACTCCAGCATTTTCCCCTGGTCCTTGGATAACTTGCTTACCTGAGGTATGTAATTCTTTGAGCCAATATCTTGATGATTTATAAGAACAATGTTCAGACCACATCACGGAAAAAATTCCAATTTCGGTAATAGTTGGTTCTCTACCTAAAGACTCAAGAAGTAACTTCTTTTCGTCCTCGTTTATTCCGTGTGATTGATAAATATCTTTATCAGGCATTATAGACTCATGCTTTTAAGCATTGATTGGAATAATTTAATGCCGTCATTTGATCCTGTTTGATTGTCAATTGCTCTTTCGGGATGGGGCATCATACCCAAAATATTAAAACTATTATTGTACAGTCCTGCAATGTTATTTAATGAACCATTAATTGGCTCGGCATACCTCATGGCAACCTGAGCGTTCTCCTCAATCGCTCTTAGTGTCTCTTGATCTACAAAATAGTTCCCGTCATGGTGTGCCACAGGAATTTTTACAGATTGATTTTTATCATAATCTTTTGAGAAAAATGTATCATTTCTTGTAATTTGGATATTGGTAATTTTGGAAATAAATTTTAAGGTACTGTTTTTTAATAGAGCACCTGGAAGTAGATTACATTCAGTTAGAATTTGAAAGCCATTACATATTCCCAATATATTTACACCATTTTTAGCTTTTTTGATTAAATCGCTCATGATTGGCTCTCTCGCTGCAATAGCTCCAGATCTGAGATAATCTCCATAAGAAAAACCACCAGGTATAATAATTAAGTCAGATTTTGGAATGACAGTGTCTTTACATGAAAGTATTTTTGAGGTTATACCTAACACTTTCTTAACAGCATTATAGGTGTCAACTTCACAATTTGTGCCTGGGAAGCGTATTATTGATATTTCCATTTTATTCTATTTCTATTTTGTAATCTTCAATCACCGTATTTGCTAGAAGTTTTAATGTAATATCTTCAATGCTTTTCTTTGCTTCTTGGACATTTTTTGCTTCAATATCCATTTCAATAAGTTTGCCTTGTCGGATATTTTTAATGTTATTTTCGTTCAGATTTTTTAGAGCGCTTTCTATTGCTTGTCCCTGTGGATCAAGAACCTCACTCTTTAGTCTTACAAATACCCTAGCTTTCATTGTTATCCCTTGACTAATGTTGGTTTGCTGTTTTTTGAAGCTTTATTTTCTATTAATAATCCCATCCTTTTTGCTACTTCATTGTAGCCATCTAGAAGATATCCAGAATTTTCTCTAAAAACATCCTTATCAAGTTTTCTCTTTGTTTCAGAGTCCCATAGTCTACAAGAGTCAGGACTAATTTCATCTGCTAGAACAATATACATCTCTTCATTTTTATACATTCTGCCAAACTCAATCTTAAAGTCTATTAATTCTATTTTGAGGGCAGAAAAATAGCCAACTAGAAAATCATTTATTCTTAATGCAAGAGTAGAGATTTCATCTAGTTCATTTTGATTTGCCCACCCAAAGGTTAAGATGTGGTCTTCACTCACTAGGGGGTCTTTTAATATATCGTCCTTGAAATAGTATTCTATTAATGCCCTACTCAACTTTTCACCAGATTTTATTCCTAATCTTTTGGTTAAAGATCCAGCGGCGATATTTCTAATTACAACTTCTAGAGGTATTATTTCAACTTCGTGGATTAACTGCTCACGCATATTAAGCCTTTTGATAAAATGATGGGGTATATCAATGGAAGATAATAATGTAAATAATTGTTCTGATATTCTATTGTTGATTACTCCTTTACCCTCAAAAATTTCCATCTTTTCGTTATTGTTTGCAGTGGCATCATCTTTGAAGTGTTGAATAAGCGTTCCCGGTTCTGGGCCTTTGTAAAGTATCTTTGCTTTGCCTTCATATAATTTATTTTTTTTCATGTATATTATCCAATGATTTTTTGCTTGCGAATACTTTGTCAAAAATGTAATCGACATTTTTCATGTGGTATTCAAGAGAAAATAGATCTGAAATTTCTTCTCCTGTTAACAACTTTGATATCTCAGGATCAGACTCTATTATTTTTTGAAAATCAGTTTGTTTTTCCCAAGAAACAGCTGCATTCCTCTGGACAAGCTCGTAACTCGCTTCTCTACTTAGACCTTTTTGAGTTAAAAGTAGTAATATTCTTTGTGAATAAATTAATCCATTGAGCTTATTAAGGTTTGCTGCGATATTCTCTTTGTTTACCCCTATATTTTTGATTACATTTGTAAGCCTTGCTAATGCAAAATCAATCAAGGTTGTTGTATCAGGTGCTATTACTCGTTCTACTGATGAATGTGAAATATCTCGTTCATGCCAAAGAGCTATGTTTTCCAGTGATGGTATAACACTACTTCTTATTAATCTTGATATGCCAGTTAAGTTTTCTGTGAGTATAGGATTTCTTTTATGTGGCATTGCAGAGGAACCTTTTTGTCCTTTTTGAAATTGTTCTGACATTTCATCAACTTCCGTTCGTTGTAAATGCCTTATTTCAGTGGACAGTCTCTCAATTGAGCCTGCAATGATTCCCAGAATAGAGAAGAAATAAGCATATCTATCCCTTGGAATTACTTGCGTTGAAATTGTTTCACTTGATAACCCCAGTTTATTTGCAACATAGTTTTCAACTGATGGGTCTATGTTTGCGAATGTACCAACAGCTCCTGATATTGCGCAAATTGATATCTCTTTTTCTGCACTTATCATTCTATCTTTTGCTCTTGAAAATTCAGCATATGCTTGAGCAAATTTTAACCCTATTGTTGTAGGCTCTGCGTGAATACCATGGCTTCTTCCGATTGTGGGGAGATATTTATGTTCATGAGCTTTGGCAGACAGTTCATTCAGAAGATTATCTAAATTATCAATTATTAATTTAGATGCTCTTTTAAGCTGAATACATAAGCTAGTATCGAGTAAGTCTGAAGATGTCATTCCTTGATGTAAATAACGAGCACTTTTTTCACCTATTGTCTCAGATATGAATGTCAGAAATGCAATTACATCATGTTGGGTTTTCTTTTCTATTTCTAATATTCTTTTCGTATCAAATTGAATATTTCGTGTTTTTTCTTTTATTTTATCTGTTAAACCTTTTTCGATCAGACCATTTTTTTCCAGTGCTTCGTGTGCACTTATCTCAATGTCTAACCAAATAGAAAACTTTGTCTGATCAGACCATATGTCTGTCATAATTTTTCTAGAATACCTATGAATCATTTTTTTATTAAACTATTATCGTATATGTATATTTTAGATATTATATAAAAGTTAGTTTTTTTATATTATTTTTTTTAATTATACAAAAAGAATTCTTGAGTTTTTTATTCAAATAATAATAATGTAACAAGGTTGGAGATTAAATGAAACTTAATGGTGAAAATATAATTCAGGCACCGCGAATGCAAGTATGGGAAGCTCTGAATAGTTCGGATGTATTAAAAGAGACAATACCTGGTGCACAAAGTGTGGAACAAACCTCTGCGGATGAATTTGAAGCCACTGTTGAGATAAAAATTGGACCTGTTAAAGCCAAGTTTAAAGGTAAGATCAATTTGTCAGATATAGATCCACCCAATGGCTATAAGATCACCGGTCAAGGATCAGGTGGCGCTGCAGGTTTTGCAAAAGGTTCAGCAGTAGTAAATTTAATAGATGGCGATGCTAATACAACAAAATTAGTATACGATGTTGATGCTCAGGTGGGAGGTAAGCTTGCTCAAGTAGGGCAAAGATTGATCCAAAGCGCTTCAAAGACATTAGCTGATCAATTCTTCAATAACCTAGAAAATTACTTTAATTCATCAACAAACTCTGATGATTTATCGAAGGCAGTAGAAATGGATATTAAACAAAATAATGGTGGTTTGTTTGCAACCAGAAGAAATAAGATAATATTTGCAATCATTGTATTTGTTTTATCATTCCTGTATTTTTATAACAAATAAGCTTAGGGATCGAATTAATGGCAAAAATAGATATCAAGATAAATGGTAAAGAATACTCAGAGACTATTGATGACAATATCTTATTGGTTGATTTCTTACGTGAAAAGATTGGTCTTACTGGAACACACGTTGGATGTGACACAAGTCAATGTGGAGCATGTGTTGTTCACATTAATGGGGACTCTGTAAAAAGCTGTACCACATTAGCAATGCAAGTAAATGGCAAAGATATTACAACTATAGAAGGGCTATCAGATGGTGATAATTTACATCCAATACAAAAAGCTTTTCAAAATAATCATGCTCTTCAATGTGGTTTTTGCACTCCAGGATTAGTAATGAGTGCTGTTGATCTTTTGCAAAAAAACAAAAATCCATCCGAAGATGAAATTAGGGAATGGTTTGAAGGACATATATGTAGATGCACTGGTTACAAAAATATTATCAAAGCGGTTCAAGAAGCAATTGCCTAAAACAATATAGATAGGACAAAAAATGTATAATTTTAAATTTCACAAAGTTGATAAAATAGAGGATGCCGTTGCGATATTATCCTCAGCCGAAGATCCCAAAATACTATCAGGTGGACATACATTAATACCAACACTTAAACAAAGGCTTTCCCAGCCAACTGATGTAATAGACATATCTAATATTGATAGTTTGAAATCAATCAAAAATAATGGTGATTTGATCACCATCGGCGCACTATGTACTCATAGCCAAGTTGCCACATCTATGGATGTACAAAGTGAAATAGTTGGTTTAGCTTCAATGGCTTCACAAATAGGTGATCCTCAAGTTAGGCATCGTGGAACGATAGGTGGGTCAATTGCTAATGCTGATCCCGCAGCTGATTATCCTGCAGCTGTTCTTGCTTTAGACGCTAAAATTACTACTTCATCAAATTCATATAATTCTGATGATTTTTTTATCGATATGTTTGAAACAGCAATAAATTCTGATGAAATTATTACTAGTATTGATTTTAAAATTCCAAAAAAATCTGTTTACAAGAAATTCAGAAACCCTGCATCAGGTTATGCCATGGCTGGAGTATTCATAGCAATATTTGAAGAAGGAATAAGAGTTGCCATAACTGGTGCATCAACAACTGCTTTCAGATTGCATGACCTAGAAAAGAAACTAGAAAATAATTTTAGTGTGGATGTATTAAATGATTTCAATGCTGATACTACTAACTACAATAGTGATATTCATGCTTCAGCAAAATATAGAGGTAATCTCGTCAAGGTGTTGTTGGAAGAGGCAATAGCAGAGCTTGTGTAGTGCTTTTATCCTATTTTTTAAAAACACACTAAGGCCTATAATACATAAATGAGTGAATCATGCTTTCTGATGATATAGATGTAATTAACATAGCTAATAACTGGAAGAAGAATGGTAAAAAAGTTGCATTAGCAACTGTCATTCAAACTTGGGGGTCAGCTCCAAGAGGAGTTGGTAGTAAATTAGTTATTGATCAAGATGGAAATTTTGAAGGTTCTGTTTCTGGTGGTTGTGTAGAAGGAGCTGTAATTAATGAGGCCATGGAACTGTTTGATGGAGGAACTCCAAAAGTTCTTGAATTCGGAGTTTCAAATGAGATGGCTTGGGAAGTTGGTTTAGCCTGTGGTGGTACGATAAAAATTTACATAAGTGAATTAAATTAAGCTATGCAAGAATCTAATCTAGAAAAAATATTAGAAAATCAGAAATTAAGAAAATCAGTCGTTTGTTTAACGAATATCGATACAGCAGAAGAAATTATTTTGCTTAAAGGAGAGAGTTCTAAAATCGAAAATCTTGATCTAGAGATTTCTCAATGCATAAGGTTTGATATTAGTAAACTTGTCACCATAAACAGTAAAAACTATTTCATTGATGTTTATAACCCTCCTTTAAAGTTAATTATTATTGGCGCAGTTCATATAGCTCAATATCTTGTCGATTTCGCTCAAAATCTGAGCTTTGATTGTAAATTAATAGATCCAAGAGAGGGATTCGCGAACAAAGAGCGTTTTCCAAACACGGAAATCTATAATAATTGGCCAGATGAAGTCATGGAGAGTATGGATATAGATAATAGAACAGCAATTGTTACACTAACACATGACCCTAAAATTGATGATGTTGCATTAGATTTTGTTTTAAAGAAGGATTGTTTTTATATTGGTTCTTTGGGTTCAAAGAAAACACATGCAGCCAGAATTGAGAGAATGTCTGCTAAGTTTTCTGATGAAGATATTCAAAAAATACATGGTCCAATAGGCATTGATATTGGCGCTCGATCTCCATCAGAGATTGCCCTTTCAATAATTAGTGAAATTATTTTATCATTAAGAAAATAAAAAATCTGTCATGAAAATTGTAAAGAAAAATAGTGCTGAAACACTCGGCGACATATTGGCGCATTCTATTTTCTTAAAAGTTGGTCGTATTAGAAAAGGAAAAATCATCTCACAAGAAGATATCAATTTAATGCTACAAGATGGTATTGAAAATATATATGTGGGTGTATTTGATAATGACGATCTCGATGAAAACTATGCATCAAAGAAAATTGCAGAAGCAATTTGTGTGGATGGAGTTACACGGTCACCAACATATTCAGGGAAAACCAATATTACATCTAAATATGATGGTTTAATTGAAATAGATAAAGAAAAAGTTTTTGAGTTAAATCGATTATCAACCAATATTGCGGTTTCAACACTCAATAATCATGATATTGTTTACAATGGGGATCATATTCTTAGTGTTAAGATTATCTCATACGCAATAAATAAGGCTGATCTTGAAAAAATCATTAACTTTCTCAATACAAATAAGATCATACAATTAAAGCCATTCAAATCGCTAAAATTTGGAATAATTTATACTGAAAGTGTGAATGAGAAAAAAAATATAATTGAAAAAACAAAGAAATCAATTAAATCTCGTGTTAGTGACTATAATTCGACTATTATGGATGAGATTATAGTTAATCATGATATAGAAGCAATCAAGCTAGCACTTGAAAAACAACTAACGATGGATATCGATTGTGTCCTATTTTTCTTATCTTCATCTGTTGCTGATGTCAGTGATATCCTTCCGTCAATTATTAGTGAATTGGGAGGAGAGATAACATCATATGGAATGCCGCTTGATCCTGGAAACCTTACATTAAGTGGATATATCAATAATCATAAAATTTTGGTAGCAGCCGGCTCAGCCAGGAGTGATGCATTAAATGGACTAGATTGGCACCTGAACTCACTCCATGCTGGTATTGAAATTGATCAGGATATAATTGACTCCTTAGGAGTAGGGGGGCTTTTAAAAGATATTGATTTTGCTGTTCGTAGAAAAAGAATTTCTAAGAATATAAATACTAAAAAAGCCAACATAGCCGCGATTGTTTTATCAGCGGGTGAATCAAAAAGGATGGGTGAAGATAATAAATTATTATTAAAGGTTAATGGAAAAACAATTATTGCAAACTATATAGAAAATATATCAAAATCAAATGTATCAGAAATACTTGTTGTAACCGGTCATCAGTCAGATTTAATTCAAGGTGAATTAGAAAAATATGATGTCAATTTTATCTATAATCCTGATTATAAAGATGGGATGTCGACTTCTTTAAGGGCTGGCATAAATGCTCTGAGCGCTAATATAGATGCTGCGATGATATGTTTGCCTGATATGCCATTGATTGGTATTTATGAAATTAACAAACTAATTGATTATTATAACCCAAAAATTGGAAATGAAATTTGCATTGCAACTTCAAATGAGCAAAGAGGAAATCCAGTCCTTTGGGATAAAAAATATTTTAATGAATTATCGGATATTAAAGGTGATAAAGGTGGTAGGCACCTTCTTTCTCAATACGAAGAAAAATCAGTTGAGGTTAATTTAGGTGAAGCTGTGTCATTTGATGTTGATACAAAGAGCAGCTATAATTCGCTAAAGTAGCAGCTCTAAAATAATTAATGATTATAAAAGAGTGAAAATCTCACAACCATTTTCAGTAATACCGACAGTATGTTCAAATTGAGCTGATAATGACTTATCTTTTGTTACTATAGTCCATCCATCTGATAACAA